>Ga0209373_10000150_pt1 | contig 152639 bp, 176 predicted proteins | sample Higcelweek5metaG_FD_187173 | JGI IMG/M metagenome (GOLD analysis project Ga0209373, IMG submission 187173) | Freshwater pond sediment microbial communities from the University of Edinburgh, under environmental carbon perturbations - High... | ecosystem: Environmental > Aquatic > Freshwater >... | reverse complement strand
AAGTCAATACTTTTTTGACTTTTTTTGACTTTTATTTTAAGTAACATATTTTTACTTAATTTTTGTCTTTTTTTTGTGAAAGCACTACTAATATATCAAATTGATTTATTCAAGTCAACACTTTTTTTGAAATAATTTTAGTTATTTTTTTTATTGTAAAATAGTGTAAACATTTTGTTCCTCAATACAATATATTTATTTATGCTTTTTTTATTACTATTTATTTTCGATTCCATTTTTTTGATTATAATTTTTTATTTCATTATATATACTATTGTATTCTATGTTTGTTTTTTCTGTGAAAATATCAGATCCTTTTTTATATAAATTAATTAATTCATCCAACCCGTATTTAATTGCTACATCCAAATCATCTGAATAATTCATTAATTTTTTATGATATTTATATTCCATCTTATCTAAAATTTTATATTCTCCCGTCGGGAAAATTCTTAAGTCAAGATCATAATCTATATATTTAATTGTTCCTTCCTCTATAATAAATGGAGTAGCTATATTACAATAATAATATATTCCATCTTTTTTCAATTGTGATATAACATTAAACCATCTATCTCTAAAAAAGTACATAACAGCAGGTTCTTTCGTTCTCCATGTTATACCTTCCGCTCTTGTTACTAGTGTTTTATTATTACCAAAAACAATATAGTCTTTTTTAATATCAAGCACAATTGCCTCTTCCCAACAACGATGTACTTTTCCATTATGTTTATAGCACTGTATTTGAAATTTATCACCAACGCATATTTTTTTCATTTTATACCTCTTCCATATATATATTATATATTTTTTTTCAAAAAAAGAAAAGTTGTATTATACAACTTCTATTTTTTTAAATAATCAAGTGCAGATTGTAGTTGATTGTCATTATCTTCAATAGAGTTTTTTAGAAATTTTTCATTTAAAGAAATATTAATATCAGGAGTTATACCTTTTTTGTTTATCCAATTTCCTTTAGGGGTTAACCATTTTTTTGTAGTTATTTTATATTCTGTTCCATCTGTTAATTTTTTTAATTCTTGAACAGTACCTTTTCCATAACTAGTTTCCCCTATAATTGTTGCTCCATATTCTTCTTTTAATGTTGCGCTAAGCATTTCCGATGCAGAAGCAGAATTGTTATTTTGTAAAACAACTATTGGATATTTTTTTGTTTCTTTTCCCTTTGAATAATACTTTTCAGTTTTCCCTTTTGTTTCAGTTTGATAAATAAGATGTTTTGAATCTAGAAACAAAGACATAATATTTACTGCAGTCGTTAAGTGCCCACCTGAATTATTTCTAACATCAATAATTAAAGAATCAATTTTTTTGGTTTCTAATTTTTTTAATTCTTCTTTAAATTGTTTGTATGTTGTATTTGAAAATATATTTATTTCTATATACCCAATCTTCTTATTCTTTTCTTTATATACTTTTGAAGTAATTGAATTTATTGTTATATTTTCTTTTTTTACTTCAAATTTCATTTCTTTTGATTGACGCACTATTTTAACAGAAAAATTTTTATTCGTACTTTCCTTAATATATTTTGCTATTTCAGAAGGTTTTTCATTTGAAAATATTTTTCCATCAATTTCTTTTATTATATCTTTTTCTTTTAATCCTACTTTTTCAGATGGAGAATTTTTTACTACAGAATTAATAATAATTTCACCTGATTCATTTTTTGTGATTTCAATTCCTATTCCTTTATACTCACCATCAAGTTGCAAATTAAAAGCTTCACTACTTTCTTCATCTATATAATAAGAGTATTGATCATCTAATGATGCCAGCATTCCTTTTAAAGCTTCATTCAATAAATCTTTTTCATCTATATTATCATAATAATTATTTAAAATATATTCATAATTATTTATAAATTGTTTAAATTCTTTACTCATTGTTTTTTCATTATTCTTATTTAAATTAAAACTAATTACCCAACCCATAAGTAAACTTACAATACAAGTAATTAAAATCAACAAAATAACTTCATTTGTTGTGAAATTTTTTGAATCTTTTTTTATTTTATTTTTAATTGTTTTTTTATTCTTTTTATTCACACTATCACCTCTTACACTATAACACAATATATTTTCAATATCAATTATAACTCTAAAATTTCACAATAAAAAAAATTGCTATTTAGCAATTTCTTCTGATAATTTTTTTAATTTTTCATATATTTTTGTTTTATTTTCATAATGTTCTTTTATTTTACCGTTTTTGATTTTAACTAAAGTTGTACCTTTTACTTTGAAATTATTTTTATCAAATGAATTTTCATTATTTAAATATTTACTATTAAATCCATTATTTAAATCCAATGTATATATTTTTGATTTTTTTGTTGCTGAATTGTATGTAGAAATAAATGTTTTAAACAATTCCATATAAGGATCATTTTTTTCTTCTAGCAAAACGTAATATTCATCATTATTTTGATCAAACATTGTTCCTACAATAATTTCATCATATTGAATTTCTGATGCATCTAAATCTGATTTAAAAATATCATCATTACTTTTTTTAGTAAAAACTAAAGTTAAAATATAAAATAAAATAAAAATTAACGCAATAGTTCCAACAAGTATTAATAATTTTTTATACTCATCAGTTTCACCTAGTACTTTATTACTTTTTATTATTTGAGGTTTAATTTTTCCTTTTTTCATAATATCACCTATTGCATTATAACATAAATTACAAAAAAAAGATACATTTTTGTATCTATTTTCCAACAGGCATTATACTTATTGATTTAACTACATCTAGCAACTCTGTTTTATTCATTGATTCAGATGTTGCATAATATTCTACACCATTACTAATCCACATTACATCTTTTTCATTTAAGGAACCTATTGTATCTACTAGCATTGTAGGTTCACCATATACATCAGTTGTTTCAATTTCTTTTCCAATATTAACAGTTTCTTCTATTATTGTAAAAGGTTTATCCCCCAGAAACGTTAAAATTACTCTTTCTCCGTTCTTTAAAGAAATTTTATCTTCACTTGATAGGTAAGTATTTTTTGGCATATACATAGGATATATAGTATCTTCTATTTCATTAAGTGTTGATTCGATTTTTGAACTTTTTATATTGTTTTCTTCTTTAAAATAAGTATTACTAAATTTCTTTTTAAAATCTATAGAGTTAAAAATCATTCTTATTTTTATATTGTTTTCATCATCAATTACTTCAACTTTAGTAATAATTGCTTTTTTATTTAGATATATTTTTTGCTGAGTAAATTTTTTATTATTTGAATAATTAACCTTTGTAGTAATTATATATCCATTTTTTGTTTTTTCTGTTTTTCTACTTTTATCACTTTCAATATCAGATATTAAAGTTTGTAATATATAACTTTGTGAATTATTATAAGGCCATTCACTTTGAAATTTAAAACTCTTTTTTAATGATGGAGTAAGCACAAAAACTCCATTATTATTTTTTAAAATAATTTGTTCATGTTCATTTGTTTTGTTTTTTAAACTAACCCTATAATAATCTCCCTCTTTATAAGAAACACTTACATCATAGGTATATTTATCATCATTATTTATTATTTCAAGATTTCCTTTTAAATAATAACTTTTACTATTTTCAATTTGTTTTTTAAGTTTCTTTTCAATTGTTTTATTTTCTCTTCCAAAGCATCCGGTCACAAAAGCAACACTCAGTATTAATAAAATAAATATTTTTTTCTTTTTCATTCTCTCCACCTCATATATTTTTATTCAATTAATTATATGATTTTATTTATTCATTATGAATATTTTTCAAAAAATAGTTTATCCTAAAAATAATGAAAGGAGATACAAATGGAAACTATTCAAAAAACAGCTTTAATATTTACTATAATCGGCGCAATAAATTGGGGTTTAATTGGAATTGTTGATTTTAATTTAGTTGACTATATATTTGTTGAATTACTGAGTGTTAAAATGCTTGCCAACATTATATATATAATTGTTGGTGTTTGTGGAGTAATAAATATTGGCCTTCTTTTTAACCATATTGAATCAAAATAATCTATTATGATTATTTTTTTGTGTATCTAACAAAAGATGTTAAATTAATATATTTTAAATCTTCAATCATTTCATCAAACAAAAGATTTACATTCATATATTTATTATTATTCAAGTTATCACCTCATAAGAACAATATCACATCATAAATTATTTTTCTTTGGATTCGACAAAACTAGAATAAATTAGATGTTTTTTTGTTCATTTTTTTCATTAAAATAATTATCATTTTATATATTTTTTCTATGGTAAAATATTATTTTATATAGTATAATATTAAAAGGTGATAGTATGAGATATCCAAATGGTATAAAAAATAATAAATCAATCTCATATAGCAATCGAGGTATGACTTTAGAAAATGATATCAACGAGACAAATTCTTTTTATTTAATAAGCAATATTGCGATAATACATAAAAAGCCAACACCTATAACAATAACAAAAGTTGATTACCCTTGTAGAAAAGAAGCAATAATAAAAGAAGCACATTTTAAAATTCCATCTACAACTGATTACAACGGATTATATAAAGGCAGGTATTTAGATTTTGAAGCAAAAGAAACAAAAACAGATATTTTTCCTTTAAGAAACATTCATGAACATCAACTTTGTCATTTAAAAAAAATTATTGAACATGGTGGAATCGGTTTTTTAATAGTTAGATTCACTAGCAATAATAAAACGTTTTTGTTACAAGCTGAAAAATTATTATCTTTTATTCAAAACAACAATAGAAAGTCGATTCCTATTTGTTATTTTGAAAAAGAAGGATTTTTAATTAAGGATAAATTTAATCCAAGAATTGATTATTTGAAAGTAATCGATATTTTATATTTTGAAGGAGAGGTATTATGAATTTTTTAAAAAACATCAAACAAGATTATATAATTATAGGAGTTGTTAGTTTAATTGCTTTTATCGTAGGCTGTCTATCAGTAAATATTTTGCTATCATTTTTAGTTATAGGTATTGCAGACGCTATATTTTTTATTCCAATAATTATTAAAAAGAAGAAAAAACCTATAAAAGCTAGGCATAAGCCAATTGAAAAAAGTAAATCTAAAAATAATATTAATAAGAAAAAAATAGAAACCAAGAGAATTACAAATAAAAAAGCAAAAAAAAGCATTTGGAAAAAGTTATTAATTATATTTTTCATCTTAAGTATTTTAGGAATTATTGCTGGTGGAGCATTTGCAGCATACATTGTTGTAAAATCACCCAAGTTTAATCCAAATAGATTATATCACCAAGAAGCATCTATCTTATATGATAAAAATGGTGATATAATTGGGAAACTAGGTTCTGAAAACAGAGAAATAATTTCATATGATGATCTACCAGAAGTTTTAGTGGATGCAATTATAGCAACAGAAGATTCAAGATTTTTCCAACATAACGGTTTTGATCTTCCAAGATTCTCTGTAGCTACAGCAAAAACAGTTTTAGGTAGTAGTAATGCTGGTGGAGCATCAACTCTTACAATGCAAGTTGTTAAAAACCACTTTACTTCTTCAAAACAAACTATGTCAAGAAAATTTACCGACATTTATATGTCTATATATAAGGTTGAAGAAAACTACACAAAAGAAGAGATTATTGAATTTTATGTTAACGCACCTTATTTAGGAGCAAGTTCATATGGAGTTGAACAAGCCTCTCAAACATATTTTGGGAAATCTGCAAAAAATTTAAATTTAGCAGAAGCCGCAATGATTGCAGGTATATTCCAATCTCCAATAACAAATGATCCAATTAAAAATCCAAAAACAGCAGAAGCTAGACGTCAAATTGTATTAAAATTAATGGAACGTCATGGATACATAACAAAAGAAGAAAAAGAAATAGCTGCTTCTATGACAGTTGATACTTTATTAAAAAAGAATGCATCAACCAAAGAAAATAAATACCAAGTATTTATTGATACAGTTGTAAGCGAAGTACAAAATCAAACAAAACTTAATCCATATTCAACAGCTATGGAAATTTATACAACAATGGATCCAGATAAACAAGATTATATAAATGATATAATGAGTGGGAAAAAATGGGATTGGCAAAATAATTCAGTTACCGCAGGTATTGCTGTAGTCGATGTTAAAGACGGTTCTCTTGCTGCAGTTGGTGGCGGTAGAGATAAATCAAAACAAAGAAGTTTTAATACAGCAACAATGTTAAATAATCAAATTGGTTCAACAGCAAAACCACTTTATGATTATGGAGTTGGTATTGAATATGAAAATTGGTCAACATATCAACCATTTACAGATGAAAATATTTCATATTCTGACGGAACAAAAATTAGTAACTGGGATGGTTCTTATAAAGGCTTTTTAACATTAAGAACAGCATTAGCTCAATCAAGAAACACTTCAGCTTTAAAAGCTTTTAAAGCAAATAAAAATTCAAATATAAATAAATTTGTTACTTCACTAGGTCTAAGTCCAGAAAATGATGCTGGATTTATCCACGAAGCACATGCAATTGGAGGATACAATGGTGAATCTCCCCTTACTGTAGCAGGAGCTTATTCAGCTTTTGCAAATGGAGGTTATTACATTGAACCACATAGCTATACAAAAATTATAAATAGAAATACAAAAGAAGTAATTAATAGAGAAATTAAGAAAACAAAAGTAATGAGTGAACAAACAGCATACATGATGACTAATTTGTTAGTTTCTGCAGCAAAAATAGGAGTTGGAACTAATTCAATTAATGGTATTACATTTGGTGCAAAAACAGGTACATCTAACTTTGATAGCGCAACAGCAAAAGCAAAAGGACTTCCATCTTCTGCAATAAATGATTATTGGGTTGACGGAATAACTTCTGACTATGCTATATCATTATGGTATGGATATACAAAAGTAACATCAAAAAATCACAATTCATTTGGAACTACTTATCATACAAGATTATTTAAAAAAGTAGCTTCAGGAATTTTTGAAAAAGGAAGTAAATTTACTAATCCAGGTGGAGTTACAAGTGTTGCTGTTGAAACAGAAACATATCCAGCAAAACTTCCAAGCGAATATACACCAAAAGATAAAATTGTTACTGAGTTATTTAAATCAGGTACTGAGCCAACCGAGGTTTCAGATCGTTACAGTAAATTAGCTGACGTTAAAAACTTATCTGGTTCTGTAGCAAATAACACTTTAACATTAAAATGGAATCCAATCGAGAAACCAAGCGCTATAAATACTGATAGTATACAAAAATTAGCTAAGTCTATGTTTGAAACAGCAGGATTTCAATCTTCATTCATATCTTCTAGAAATTCATATAATAGTAGAAGTATAGGAAGCTTAGTATATAAAGTATATGCAAAAAGTTCGGATGGAAGTCTTACTTTAGTAGGTACTACATCAGATAGTTTTATAAATATTGCAGTAAATCCTTCTTCGTCAAGTACTTATATTGTAAAATCTTCATATACAGTTTTTGCATCAAATATGAGTAATGGTGTTGAAACAACTGTTTCACTAACAGGTGTATCAAATTTAATAACAATGGAATTAAAAGATTCTAATCCATTTATTACAACAACAGGTAAATACGCAGAACCTGGTGTTACAATTTATGAAAATGGAATTGCAACGAGTTATACTCCCAATGTAATTTCATATGTAAATGTATCAACCAATCTACCTGTAACAATGCAAATAATGAATTCTACACCTGGTTCATATACAGCAGAGTACACATATGGTTCTACATCAATAAAAAGAAATATAACTATAAAATAAAAGAATATCAAATTAAATGATATTCTTTTTTTTATACTTACAAATGTTTTTTAATTCACATTTATTACACAATGGTTTTTTTGCTTTACAATAATATCTACCAAATAAAAGTAATTGATGATGAATTCTTTTTAAATTATAATTTTTAAACTCTTTTATCAATTTTTTTTCTATCGATAAAACACTATCCTTTTCACTTGCCAATCCAAGTCTAATACTAACTCGAGTTATATGTGTATCGACTGCAATATATTGTTCATCAAATAATTCACTTAATACAACATTGGCCGTTTTTCTCCCAACTCCTGGTAAAGATTCTAAATAATCCCTATTGTTTGGTACAACCATATCACAATCACTAAATAAAGAACGTGCAATATTTTTTGTATTTTTTGCTTTTTTATTAAAAGTTCCTATGCTTCTTATTATACTTATAATGTCATCTATATCAGCTTTTGCAATTTCATCTAAATTTTTATATTTATCAAATAAAACTTTTGTTACTTTGTTAACTCTAATATCTGTTGTTTGAGCACTAAGCATAACAGCAATAAGAAGTTCATAATCTTTGTTATATATTAATTCACATTTTGGATCTTCTATTAATCTATCTAAATATGAAATTATATCATTCTTCATTATCATTTAACCAATCATAATCAAATAATTCTTTATTAGAATTTTTTTTGTTTTTAAAATCTATTTTTTCTTTTTCAATACAATCTTTATTTTCAATACCTTTTTTCTTCCATTCATATAAAATTTTATCAATATATCTTAGATTAGAAACACCATTAAAAACAGCTTCTTTAAGAGCACAAGTTATTAACTCTTCCGAAAAACTAGCTTCTAACCAACCATTTATTAATTCATATTCAATTGGAGACAAAGTCCTACCAAATTCTTTTTCAAATAAGTCATAAATATTAGTTTTAACTACTTTTACTTCTTCATTATTATTTACTACTAAATAAGCCAGTTTTTTATATAAATTTTCAAATGATACTGTTTCTTCCATTATTCCATTATTTTTCATAATATCAATACTAATTAAATCATTTGTACTTAAGTTTCCTATTAGTTCTAATACATCCGTTAAAGGATATTTTAAATTATCACTTATTGATTTTGGATCAAAAGTTTTACTATTTTCATTAACTAGAAATATTAAAACAATTAATTCCTTTTCTCCAATATTAAAACTTTTATAATTCATTAATAAAATTCTAGGTACATTCATATTATTATTTTTAATTAATTCAATCATTTTTTCCATCATAGTAATCACCTTCTTAATTATACATCAAAATATTTTTTATGTATACTCTTTACTTTACGATTATTTTTCTTTCTTCTTTAGTAAATGGATATATATTTAAAACATCTAATTGTTTCCATATAGATAAATAGTCTTCATCAAAATTTACTCTATTTAAATTACTTAAGTCTAAATATTTTTCTAACTTAAATTTTAAAAGAAGTTCTATTCCTTTTTTTCTATTAGAACTTTTAAATATTTTATCCAATTCTTGTTTTTTTCTTGTATATGAAAGTTTCTTTATTAAATATCCATATTCTTTAATTCCTTCAGATAATTCAAAATCTAAATTAAAATTTAATTCGGTAGAAACTCTAATTGCTCTTAATATTCTAAGTGAGTCTTCTTTTAATTTTTCTTTTGTTCCAACTATTCTAATTATTTTATTATCAATATCATCTTTTGCCTTTAACATATCAATAAATTCTTCCTTTTCATTTATGCATAATGTATTCATAACAAAATCTCTTCTATACAAATCTTCAATTAACGTTTTTACAAAAACAATTTTACTAGGTTTTCTATTATCTATATAATGAAAATCTTTTCTAAAGGTTGTTATCTCAAAAATATAATCACTAATATTTAATAATACATTTCCATATTTACTATTTTTCAAATCAGCACTTGGAAATATTTTTTTTAATTCATCGGGATTAGCACTAGTGCATATATCAATATCACTACTAGATAGATTCATGTATTTATTTCTAGAGAAACCTCCAACTATATAACCTTCATAATTATTTGAATTAATTTTTTTAAGTATTTGCAAAGCTATCTCATACATAGTATCACCTCTTTATAAAAGAAAAAAGCCAAAGGCTTTTTAGTTTAATGCTTCTTTTAATTTTGAACCAGCTTTAATTACAACTGCAGTTCTAGCAGCTATTTTAACTGTTTCTCCTGTTTTTGGATTACGTCCAGTAGTTTCTGGTTTTTCTTTTGCTGTAAAAGTACAGAATCCAGTTAAAGTTACTTTACCTTCTTCTTTTAATCCTTTAACAATACCATTAATCATTGCTTCTAAAGTACGACTAACGTCAGCTTTTGTTAAACCAACTTCTTCTGCGATAACATTTACTAAATCACTTTTTGACATTCAAATTACCTCCTATGTATTTGATAAGCTATTCTTGCTTACATTTAAAGAATACCATTTTTTGATAATAAAATCAACTATTTTCAATAAAAAACCCTTATTTTATTACTTTTTTTATTAAAAAACAAAAAAATTATGAATATTAGTATTTTTTGAAAGAAAAAAATACAATTATCTTAAATTAATAAATAAATAAAGCAGCATTATAATATAATTAATTATGAATACTTCAAACATAAATAGTCCTCAATCTATAAATATACAAACACTATGTGTCTTAATATATATGATAAGTAATGTTATTTCCCTATACATATTAAATAGTCAAAAAAATAATTTTGACAATAACAAGTATATTTCTTCTCAAACAGAAAAATTACAAATTATTAATAGATTTATAATCTTTGGTATTTCTATAGTTTTTTTATATTTAACATATATAAATTATTTAGAAGAAAAAGATAATGAAAATTATAATACTTTATTAAAAATGTTAGCATCAGGAATGATTGTAGTAGCAGCTTTTATTTATTTATATTTTTCAATTACAGAATGTGATTTTGACATAACTGAAATATAAAAAAAAGAAGTTATTCTTCTTTATATTCTTTACAAACATTATCTAGATCAAATATTAAACTATCAGTTTCATCAAAATCTTGAAGTTTAACACCACTAGCATATTTATGTCCTCCGCCTCTGTATTTAGCAGCAATAATATTGATAATTGGTCCTCTTGATCTTATAGAACCTCTTATATTTTCATTTGTTTTATCATATGAAAATACTCCCCATGCCTCAACATTATCAATATAATTAAAATTATTAACCATATTACCTGCCGTTGCGGCATCAACATTATATTTTTCTAAAATATCTTCTGTTATTTTTATATAACCAAAACCATGTTTTGTTACTTGTAAGTTATCTTGAAGATATCCCTGAAACCTAATTTCTCTAAAAGGTCTTATATATAGGTTTTTATATAATTCAGTAAAGTCTAATTTAGTTTCTTTAATTAATTTAGAAACTAAATCAAAAGTTCTAGGGGTTGTATATGAAAATAGGAAACGATCAGTATCTGCAACTAAACCTACATATAGTTTTTCTGCAGCATTTTTAGTTATTTCTAATTTACTATTAAAAGTTAGTTCCATTATCATTTGCGATGCACTACTAGAAGTTTCATCAATCCATTCAATATCACAATATTTTTCAATGAATGGATGATGATCTATTTTAATTGAAAAACTAAATTTTGCTGGATCTACAGAGTCTACTCTTCCTTTATCAGGAGTATCAGTAACAATCAATAGAGAATTCTGATACATATCTTCTGTAAACTTATCTAAACTACCTAAGTATTTAAATTTAGCTGCTGAACAACCAACTACAAAAACTTTTTTATTTGGAAAAGTTTTTTTTATTATTTCTTTTAATCCAATTGTACTACCTAAGGCATCTGGATCTGGTCCAACATGCCTAGCAATTACAATAGTATCATATTTTTTAATTGCAGTATATATTTTTCTATATATATTGTTTCCCATTTTATCACACTTCCTATATGACTATTTTATAAATTCGTATGTATCTCTCGCTATCATTACTTCTTCATCAGTTGGAATTACATAACAAGGTACTGACGAATCTTCTCTTGTAATAATTCCTTCTTTACCGAAACGAATTTCATCATTTTTTTCATTATCAATTTTTATTCCAAGACAAGCTAGTCTTTTTATAACCATATTTCTTACATGAGGAGAGTTTTCTCCAACACCTGCTGTAAAACATATAGCGTCTACTCCACCTAATTCAACATAATATTTTGCTACATAAGATACAACTGAGTTAACAAATAAATAATGTGCCATAATTGCTTTCTTATCTTTAATAAGAATTTTTTCTTCTATATCTCTTAAGTCACTACTTATTTCGCTAATACCAAGCATACCACTTTTTTTATTTAAAATATTATCTACTTCTTCAATTGTCATTCCTGTTTTTTTCATTATATAGGGAATAATACTATAGTCTATATCACCTGAGCGTGAACCCATAACTATACCGGCATTTGGTGTAAATCCCATTGTGGTATCAATACAATGACCATCTCTAACTGCACTTATACTTCCACCATTTCCTAAATGACAAACAATTATATTGCAATATTTTTGATCAATTATTTCACTAGCTTTACTTGAAACATATTTATGACTCATACCATGAAATCCATATTTTCGAACTCCATATTTTTCAAACCATTCATTTGGAACAGCATATAAATATCTATCTTCTTCAATTGTTTGATGAAAAGCTGTATCAAAACATCCAACTTGTATTGCACTAGGAATTGAACTCATAAAAGCTTTTATTCCCATTAAATTAGCTGGGTTATGAAGTGGTGCTAATGCAGATAATTTTTCAATATCTTTAATAACTTCATCATTAATTACTACAGATGAAGAGTATTTACTTCCTCCGTGAACAATACGATGACCTACTGCTTTTATTTCATCTAATTTTTCTATTATATTATTTGTTAATAATTCTTGAATTAAATGTTTAACAGCTACTTCATGATTTTTAAGATTTACTTCGTTTTTAATTTTTTCTCCATTTATTTTTATTGTATAAAAACTATTTTCTAATCCAATTCTCTCAAAAACTCCTGATACTAATACTTTTTCTTCAGGCATTTCATAAGCTTGAAATTTTAATGATGAACTACCTGCATTAACTGATAATACTTTCATAATTTCCTTCTTTCTAAAAATTTGTTAAAATTTAATTTTTACTCATTATCTCCAACTGGTCTCATTAACGGGAACATAACTACATCTTTAATGTTTTCACAATTTGTAATCAATTGAATTAATCTATCAATTCCCATTCCCCAACCAGATATAGGTGGCATACCATATTCCATTGCTTTAATATAGTCGTAATCCATATCCATAGCTTCTTCATCTCCTGATGATTTTAAGCTAGATTGTTCCAGTAATCTTTTTTCTTGTTCTTGTGGATCAACTAATTCAGAAAAACCATTAACAATTTCTGCTCCATTAATAACTAATTGAAATCTATCTGTTATTTCAGGTCTATCATCATTTGCTCTAGCAAGAGGTGATAAACTAGTTGGATGTTCAGTTAAGTAAACTGGCCCTACCATATGTGGTCTTGCTACTTTTTTATATAAATAATCTATCAAGTTCCCAAATCCTAAATTTTCAATTGGTGTTTCACTTTCAATAATTATTCCTTCTGATTTAATTTTATTTAACAATTTTTCTTTTGTATTAAATTCATTAATATCAATATTTGAATATTTAAGTATTACTTCTCTAAATGAAACTGTAGACCAATCTCCACTTAAATCAACTTCATTTTCTCCTATTTTTATAACTAAAGTTCCAAAAGTATTTTTCATAATTGTTTGCAACATATTTTGAATTAACTTCATATTATCTTTATAATTATAATATGCTTGGTAACATTCAATCATAGTAAAATCTTGTAAATGTGTTGCATCCATTCCTTCATTTCTAAAACATCTAGCAATTTCATAAACTTTAGGAATTCCAGCTACAACAGCTCTCTTCATATAAGTTTCAGGAGCTATTCTTAAAAAAACCTCTAAATCTAATGCATTATGATGAGATACAAATGGTCTTGCTACAGCTCCACTTGCTTTATTATTTAAAATTGGTGTTTCAATTTCATAATATCCTAAGTTATCTAAATATCTTCTTAATTCTCTAACAAATTTTATTCTTGTTAAAAATCTGTTTCTTGTTTCTTCATTCATTATTAAATCAACATATCTATTACGATAGCATAATTCAGCATCTTGAAGTCCATGAAATTTTTCTGGAAGAGGTTTTAATGCTTTTCCTAAAAATTCAAAAGAATTTGCTCTTAAAGTTTTTTCTCCTGTATGAGTTGTAAATATTTCACCATTTACTCCAATAAAATCTCCTAAATCAACATTTGATTTAAAGAATTCATAGTTTTCTTCTCCTACTATATCAACTTTAATTGACGTTTGTAAATCAGCTTCAATATCTCTCAATTTAACAAAACTTAATTTACCCATTTTTCTCATAAAAACAATTCTACCAGCAACACTTACATTACTTGTTTCATCATCTAAAAGACCTGCTTCTTTTAAAGAATGTGTAATTTCATATCTTTCTGGATATGGATTACATACCTTTCTAATATTTTCTACTTTTTCTCTTCTAACTAATTCTTGTTCACTAAATTCTCTCATTTTTTCACCTCTTTAAATTTTATTATTTATTATATATTATAATAAATTATCATGATAATATAATACCACAAAATGACTTACAAATACTAGTGTTATTTAATAATAAGCATATTACTACTCAACAACCAAATTATCTTTTAATTATTATTTTAAACCATATAGCCTTCATCTAATATAAATTTTCTAACTATATTTTTAAAGTCCTCTATATTTTTTGCTTTATATATATCTTTTTTTAATTCACTTGTATTACTTATTCCTTTTAAATACCAAGCTGAATGACTTCGTATTTCAAGAAGAGCAACTTTTTCACTCTTTAACTCTACCAACTTATCAAGATGATAAAATATCATATTAAATTTTTCGATTGGGGTTACATTTTCAGGTTCAATACCTTTTTCCAAGTAATTAATACATTCTTTAATTAACCATGGATTTCCAAGAACACCTCTACCAATCATAACTGCATCACAACCAGTTTCTTCAAGCATCCTTTTTGCATCATAACAAGAAAGAACATCTCCATTTCCAATTACTGGTATTGTTACATTTGCTTTTACTTGTTTTATTATATTCCAATCAGCATGACCACTATATCCTTGACTCCTAGTACGAGGATGAACAGTTATAGCACTCGCTCCTGCAGCTTCGATAGTTTTTGCTATTTCAACTGCATTGATATTATTATTATCCCAACCACTTCTTATTTTAACTGTTACAGGTATTGGAACACTTTTAACTATTTCTGAAACAATTTCAAATACTTTCTTTGGATCTTTCAAAAGAGCGCTACCTGCTTGCGCACGAAGAGCTACTTTAGGAACCGGACAACCCATATTAATATCTATAATATCAGGATTCATAATTTCATATATATATTTTGCTGCCTCAACAAACGATTCTTTGTCACTACCAAATATTTGTTGAACTATAGGTCTTTCTTCTTCTGTCATATAAAGCATTTCAATTGTTTTTTGATTTTTATAACTTATTGCTTTATCACTAACCATTTCAGCAAATATAAGACCACATCCCATTTCTTTTATAATAGTTCTATATGCATTATTACAAATACCTGCCATAGGAGCTAATACTATCTTATTTTTTATTTCAATGTTTTTAATTTTCCATTCCATTTTATTTACCTACTCTTTGCTTTTTTTGATGATATTCTTCTAAAGTAATACCGTTATTATAAATCTCATTTGCTAGAATTTTACCTACATATCTAATATGCCAAGGTTCATACTGCATTTTGGTAATATTTTGTTTTTCATCAGGATATCTAAGAATAAATCCAAAATTATGAAGTATACTATGTATCCATTTAGTCTCATCATTTTCATTTCCAAATTCATCTTTGCATATTCCTGCCCAATCTCCATTTTTATAAAAATCACAATCTATCGCCAATCCAGTATGATGTTCACTAAATCCAGGTAAAGAGATTCTTTCATTCGTTATTTCAATTCCATTTCTTGATAAAAAATCTATATATTTATTATGTTGTTGTTCAAATGATAAATATCCACTACAAATATCAAAAACAATACCTTTTGAAATAACAAATTCTTTTAATTCATTCCATGCATTTGCAGTTTCTTTCTCTAAATATATTTTTTTATCTATAATTTTTAAAGTTCTAAAAATAATATCATTATCTCTATCATATATTATAGGCACAAGAGATGGAATAATTATATCATTTACATAATTTTCATCAATTATATTTTCTTTATTTACTAAAATTTCATAATTCATATAATTCTCCTTTTTATATTAAAATAATCACACCAAAAATTATTTATTATATTGATTATTAACTATATAATTTATAAATGAACTTACCTATTCAATAAATTATTAATTATTAAAAAACAATTCAACTTCTTATATTTGAAATATAAAATCACCTATCTAATTATAATATATTTATTTGTTTTTTACAATTAAAAAGTAACCATACAGTTACTTTACTATCCAAGCATTAGGATGATTTCTTTCTCCTGTTTCTCCATATCCAACAGGATTATTAACAATATTATTGTTTTCTAATAAAATACTAGATGCTCCACCATCTAAATTAGCAGCATTATATGCTTTATAACGTTTTAAAATAGTTATTATATCATTAAAGTCAGCCCCACCACGATATCCAGTTTTATTTCCATTTCCATCAATTACTAAAAATAACACTATTCCATCTTTTCTTTGTGCAATAACAGTTCTTGGTTGTTTTCCACTACCACCATTTCCAGAAACAATTGATTCTTTACCATTTACAATTAGAAAAGGCCCAAAAGTTACAGCATCAACCATACCATCTTTAATAGCTTTATCAGCGCTATCTTTTGTAAGAACTAATTTATATTCTTTATTAAAACCAACTAATCCTCCACCCCATCGATTATTTTTTCCAACCCATGTTATTTTACCATTTCTAATTACGGTTCCAGTGGCTCTCGCACCATTGCCTGTTCCACTATAATCTTCAAAACCACCTGCATTAATTCCTAAAATTGCTGAATTGTTATATGCCATATTTTTAACTGTTTCTCCTGTAATCCCAACATTTGTAGATTCTACTAATGATATACGTGAAGGATCATAAACTACTGTTAAATAAAAAGTTCTACCTTCTTCTTTAATTTTTATTATTTTATAAATTTCACTATTGTCTTTTTTTAAAATTTGTTCTTCATATTTTGATTCAAATGAGCTTGTTTCATAATTTCCAATTGTTATACTATCCGTATTTGTTTTTTCGTTTAATTCAACAATACAATTTTCTTCTAACACTTTTTTTATTGTATTATCACTATATATAGTTCTTGCTAAGTATTTATGATTCATAGTTGACATAGCTGTTGTTACAAGAAAATTTTTAAATGTTTTATTTGGACCATACGCCATCAGTAAGCAAAATAAAGCAATTAAATCAAGAACAATAACTAAAATAAATAATATTTTTGATTTCTTTTTTACTTTATTTTGTTTATTAGTTACATCTTCAAAGTTGTTAATATTAACTATTTCATCTTTCATCTAATCACCTACAACATAAGGATTGGTTTCTAACCCTTTACCTTTTTCTATTTTTAAATTACTATTTAAATTAAAAACAGGGTATATATCCAATTTAGTTTGAATTTCATTTATATATAAATCACCTGCGTTATTAACAGTATAAATCAAATCATTACTTGGAGTCATTGTAAAACTATTCTTTATACTGCCTATAAAATAATCACCTATTTTTAAAACTCCAACATATTCTTTTATTTCACTACTATAAACATCTCTATAATCTAAATTATAGTTACCATTATACCAACTAGTTTTTATAATATCTTTATTTTCTAAATTATTTAAAAATTTACTATTTAAATAATACCCTAATTCATAATTAATTGAATTAAATTCATTATTATTATAAGAAAAAATGCTATTCGAACTAGTTTTGTTTAAACATAAAACCCTAACACTACTACTATTTTTTTCTATTATTCTTAATTTAATATTATTGTATTCTAAATAATCACCAACATATAAATCAGAAAGACTATTTTCTTTTTTAACTTCTAAAATGTATGGGTTTTTTAATGACCCATCACCATTAATATATGTATTTGATCCTTTAATTTTTATTACAGGTCTAACACCTAAAAAGGAAGAATATGTACTTGTTTTGCTTACTTGTCCATTATTATCTAATACTAAAGCTGAATCGTTATTATCTAAAATCCAAAAATCATCCTTAACAACATAACTCTTTGATCCGCCTATTTTTTGATATACGTTTTTATTTAATAATGAAATATTATCATCAGTTAAATTATATTTTGTATTTTTTAAATTTTTAAAATATACTCCTGTGTTTTTTGTACTTGAATTTAACCAATTATATATATTTGAATTTTGAAAATTACTATTTTCTCCAAATGGTAATTTTGTTACTTCTTCATCTGTTATAGCGTATATATTTGTTTTATCTAAATATAAAATACGATACATAAGTCCACTATAATATAAATAATTATTTGGATTTTTACCCGAAAAATAATATGTATCATTTTCTTTTACAATTGATTTTTCACTATTAATTAAAGATTCTGATGATGTTATTTTATCTGTTAGTGTAACTAATTTATTTACTTTATTTTCTTTATTATAAAAATAAAAAAGCCTATATCCATAAATAATAATCATAGAAGACAAAAACAATATACTACAAATAACAAATATTTTTTTCAAATTATACTTCATAACATCACCCTACAAATATTAATTATAATATAAATAATTAAATTTATCAATGAAATATATGTGAAATTTAAAATAAGAGATTAACAAATATTATAGAAAATACAACACCCATTAAATCAGCAAATAATCCAGCCCATAAAGCATACTTTATTTTTTTTATTCCAACACTTCCAAAATACAAAGTTATAATATAAAAAGTTGTATCTGAAGAACCTTGTAATATAGAAGCAAGTCTTCCAATAAAAGAATCTGGCCCAAAATTATTAAATATATTATTTAATATTGCTAGTGAAGCACTGCTAGAAATAGATTTCATTATAATCATAGGAAATATATCGATTGATATATTTAAGAAAGAGAATAATTCTTTAGAAAATCCAAAAAAATAAAAAATAACATTACTTTTTAAAAAAATATTTACTCCAAAAATCATACCAAGCAAACATGGAAACATTGTTAAACTAATATTAAAACTTTCTTTTGCACCATCAATAAAGACATTAAAAATATCAACTTTTTTATATAAACCAAATATAATTATAAATAAAACCATTAATGGAATAATTATGTTTGAAATATAATCACCACCTCTTTGCGAAGAATCTATCAATTATAATGCCGGAACAAGTAGCTAAAAAGGTAACAATGAAACAAGGCAATATTATTTCAGTTGGATTAGCACTTTTATACATCATCCTTAAAGATATAACCGTTGTTGGTATAATTGTAATTCCACTTGTATTAATTACTAAAAATGTTATTATACTTCTTGAAGCAGTATCTTTTTTTTGATTCAATTCTTGAAGTGATTTCATTGCTTTTAAACCAAAAGGAGTTGCAGCATTTCCAAGTCCAAACATATTTGCAACAATATTTGAAGAGATAAAATTAAATGATTCATGATTTTTTGGAATTTCTGGGAACATATATTTTAAAATAGGGTATATTAGATTAGATATTTTTAATAATAAACCAGCTTTTTCTGCAATATTTATTATGCCTAACCACAAAGCCATTACTGGTAAAATTTGCATTATTATTTCTAGAGTTTTTGAAGAACTATAAATTATTTCCTTATTCAAAACGTCTATTCGATTAGTTATTATACATACAACTATACCAATAATAATAAAAGAACCCCAAATTTTATTCACCATATTTTACCTAGCCAACTTTTAATATTAATTGTTTTTTTTGATTTCTTTTCTTTTATATATATTCTTTCTTCATGAATCATTTTCTTATTCAAATAAACTTGAATATTTCCGATTTTTTCATTATTTACTATTTTCTTTTTCTTCAATAAATTTATTTTAATAACAACATTGTTATCTTCTTTTTTTCTAAATGCATATGTATAATCATTTTTTATATATAAAGTATATTTTGAATAATATTTTTCATCAAATATATTATACATTCCTTTTTTTAAAATCTTATATGTTTTATAATTTGAAAAACAATAATTATATAATTTTTTATGATCACTCCAATCACTTCCATCATTTAATGTTACGACTACTAAATTAAGATTGTTTTTAGAAGCAGTAGTAACTAATGTTCTTTTAGCAATTTTAGTATATCCTGTCTTTCCTCCCGTTGTATATTTATATGTATTTAATAATTTGTTTTTGTTGTACCAAATATAATTGTTTTTATTTGTAGAAAGTTGATATTTTTTTGTACCCACAATTTTTTTAAATTCGCTATTTCTTATTGCATAACTCATAAGTAAAGCCATATCATAAGCACTTGAATAATTGGCTTTTTCTTCATCTAAACCACTTGGGTTATTAAATAGAGAGTCTTTCATTTTTAACAAAGAAGCTTTTTTATTCATCATATTTACAAATCCATCAAAATCTTTTCCAACGTATTTGGCAATTACAAGCGCAGCATCATTCCCACTTCTAAGCATAAGCCCATAAACTAAATCTCTAAGAGTTAATACTTCTCCTTCTTTAATATAAATTGCTGATCCATATGCTTTTTCTATTTCTTTTCCAACTACAATTTTATTATCTAATTTTCCACTTTCAATAGCTATTATCGCTGTCATTATTTTTGATATAGACGCAACACTTCTTATATCATGAATATTTTGACTATAAATTATTCTATTACTATCAGAATCCATTAAAATTGCTGAGGATGCATTTGTATCAAGTGCTCTAATCCTTATTGGAAATATTATTAAAAAAAGAATAATAAATACACCTATTTTTTTCATAAATTATCACCTATATAAAAACATATGAAAAAAAGGACAAGAATATGTCCTTTTATCGGCAGCCTCCACCAGAACCTCCACCAAAAGAGCCTCCTCCACCGCCTCCAGAAGAAAATCCTCCTCCTCCAGAATGATAAGATTCTGCATTACTTCTTGCACTAGTTGCTGATCTACCTGCACTATAACTTATAGTGTTAACCATTAATATAGTATCATAGTTTAAATCAGTAATTACATCTGGATAAAATTGTTTAAACTGCTTAGCTACTTTGTCTGCTATTCCAAAAATTTGAGCATACATAAGATATTCTTGCCAATTAACAATTTCAATTGCTTCTCTTTCTCTAATAAGAGTAAAGTCATTCAAAAATTTTTTTAAACCCTCCATAGCGTTTGCTTCATCTTTCATACTATCGTCTACTTTATAAAATGATGAAGTAAAAATCCCTAATTTTTTAGTTGTTACTCTAGTTACTTTTCCTTCTTCAACTAGTTTCATTGTTTCAAATGATAACACTTTTTCAAACCAGTTAAATATCTTAGTATAATTTGTTCTACACCATATTTCCATTTCTTTATTTTCAAGCATTCCATCACTACTAGCTTCTTTTATCATATAATATAAATCAACTTCTAAGTAATTATCTGAAGTAAATGGTTTTGAAAGATCAATTACAAACTGACTTTTTGTACCACCTAATAGTTTTTTCTCTTCAATTTTTTTGATTTCGATTTTATTTTCATTTAACCACTTAAGTAAAATTGTTCCTAAAAAACTTGTTTTATTTTTATTTAAACTATATGTATCTGCGACCCAATATGCTCTAAAAATATCTTTATTGCAAGGTATCTCACGGTAATAGTTTATTTCTTTTTTATTGATTTTTTTTCCTCTTAAACCGAAAACAAATTTTTTATTTGAATTACTAACTAAAGGTATAAAAACAGAAATTAAACAAACTACAACGAGGAAAAATGTAATTTCAACAATAAACGCTATTTGACTTGCTTTTTTTTCAAAATTATCACTATAATCATAATTAAATTTACCCTGTTGTGTTTCCTCTAAAACAGCTGAGAAAGGTTTATTTTCTTTGTTCTTTACTGAAAATGAGTTTAAATTAAATTTTGCAAGAACTGTCATATATTGACTAGATGAAAGACCATTTACAGTCTCCATAGAAATTTTTCCGTTTTTTACATAATTATAACCTTTAAAACCATAACCCCAAATTGCTAGAGTATCTTCAAAATAAAAATAAGATGATATTGTTATTTTAACTTTATTTGGAGCTGGATTTAAATTATCATTAACTAATTTTAAAACCATAGCTTGTGAATCATTATATTCAGTGACAGAATCACTTATTTTATAACTAATTGTATATATATGATCCCCATAACTTCCCATTCCCCAACATAACTCAATTCCAGACGAAGTATAATTAATTCCATTTTTTTGTGCTTTTGAGGACAAACTTGCGTTAATATTCCAACTATCCATATAATCATATACTTTTCCAGTTTCATCTTTAACGACAAAATCAGTTAAATTTCGATTATCAATAGTCATTGGTTTATAATTTTCTGTCCCTTTATCGACATTCATATCCCAAACTTCAGTAATATTTGCAGTTCCATTTTTATCTATATATATATCAATATCTAAATTTTTTAAAGTATTTGCACTAACTCCATTAATTCCTAAAATAAAAATCCCCATAATTAATAAAACAAATTTAATATTTTTCATTATATCACCAATTCCATATCTAATATAATTATATATTAATTATATTAATTTGTACACTTTTATTAAATTATATTTGCAAATAAAAAAACACATATGTGTTTAATATATATAATTACCATTAATTTTACTTTCCTCTAAATCACTAATACTATCCATTATCCATTCATTATCTATTTTTGTAAAAGTAATATTCAAAGTATAACTCACCTTTTGGGTTGAAGCTTTTAATTTTTCTATTCTATATTCATTAAATAGAGCAATATCATAATTACCTTCTGAATCATTAAATTTGTTTTTATTTGTTTCTAAATACAAATCAGCATCTTTCATTATTTTCGAATAATCAAGCACTTTAATTTCTGTAGTTACTGTTGCAGCATTTCCATTTATAACTTCATTTTTTATCGTATATTCAAGATTTTGATAATGTTTTTTTATTAATTCTTTGTATTCTAATTTTTGATTTTCTGTTAAAGTTTCTTGATTATCAACAACATCATCTAACTGCTCTAAAACATCTTCATCGAGTTTTTGATAATTCGAGAAAAAAGTTTCTGTTTTCTTGGTTGGTGTATCTGTTTTTATTTCCTTATTTCCCCAAGAACAGCCTGTTAAAAAAATCAAAGCAGCTAAAATAAAACCTATTTTTTTCATAAAATTCCTCCTTATTAATATTCTTAACAAGAAGAAAATTTTTATACAATTATTTATTAACTTGAATTAATTTAAAAAATTTATATATCTTTATTTTTGTTTCCTGATTATTATTTGTTAACTCTTCATTTATTTTATAAAGAATTTTATTTTTATCATTTTCTTTTTTATCAAAACATTCATAATAAATATATTTCAGTTTATCTATATTATTAATATTTCTTCTTATTTCTTTTTTTATATATCTTTCTATTTCTATATCTCTTCTAGTTTTCAATTCATTTATATCACTATTTTTTATAATTTTATAAACAATTTTACTACATATCAAATTTTTACATATGTCTATAATTTCTACTTCTTCATCTACAAGTAATTCACTTTTTTTTGTTTTTTTATCTCTAATACTTATTCCAAAAGCATAATTTCCATCACTAAGTATAAAAGCACATTCTAAATTTTTAATATTTTTAGAACAAAAAAATTCTGTTTTATTTTTATATTTTTGAAGAAATTGATTATCAAATTCAACAATGTTATTTTTAATATTATACAAATCATCACTACTTATTCTTATAATTGGAATTTTTCTTATATGTAATACATTGTCATTGCTATTCCAATCAAAAAAATCATACATTTCTTCTTTAAAATTTAGTAAAACATCATATATGTAGTTCATAATTTTCTCCTTCCGATAAATAAATTGAAATTAGAATAAATATTAATCCAATTACAAAATATAAACATTCTAACCTTCTAATTATAAAATTAACATAATAATTAAAATTATACCCAATTGTAAGTAAATTTAAGTAACTTATAATATATATAGAACCAACAACAGTAAGTCCAAATCCAAATAGAAATAATAATATTCTTATATACATTTAATCACCTATTATATAATATTTAATTATTTTTAATTTATTATCAAAAAAAAAGATAAATTATTATCTTTTCTTACCTTTTTCATCATTATTATTTTCATTGCCTGGATTGAAAATAGAATTAGGTAGTCCTAAATCAATATCTGTTTTTAAAGGGATTGGTTTAATTCCTTTAATTGACTTTATTAAAGATTTACTTTCAACTTCTTTAAGAGGTAAATTAGTTTTTGCTAAAAAAGGGTTTGGTATTTTTTCAACCTTTTCTTTATCGTCTAATTTTCCTATAATAGACATAATTTCATTACTATTAAATTCCTTGATTTTTTTCTTTTCTTCTTCAATTTCATTAAAAAAATCATTGTTTATATTTATAAGATCTTTTTTTACAGTCATACTAGACATATAACATTCATCATTAAATTTTTTGTATTCTTCATTAACAATTGTTCTGATTTCAATCTCAATTTTATCAGAATATTGATTAATATCTGTTTGTTTATTTCTAAATAAAATATTTGTGATAAGTTTGCTTATTATTTCATTTAGAATACCTTTATTTGATTTTTTATTTCTAAATAAAATATTTGTGATAAGTTTACTTATTATTTCATTTGGAATTTCTTCATTTATATCATTCTCTATACTTAATTTGTTTCCTAATTCTATAATATATTCCTTAAATAATTCTTCCTCAAATTCTGGTAAATGAAGTTGTTCATTTTTTGAAGTAGTAGAATCGACAATATTTCTTTGATTAACTAAATATGAGTTTATCTCACCGATATATTTATTTGCTTCCTTCTTTAATGACTCAACAACTTTATCATTTATATCTGAATAATTTGGAAGACTTATACCATTTACATCTTCTAAACATCTTAAAACTCTATTTGTAATATTCGTACTGTATTCATTAACTGTTCCTTCTAATAAATTATTCTGAAAAACATTTATATTTTCTTCTGTTATATTTAAATATGTAGAAATTTTTTCATTAACTTGTTGTAGTAATTTCATAATATCACTCCTTACTAATATTTTATCATAAAAATATTATTTTTAACAATATTTTCTTTTATTCTTATAACTTATAATTATATTTTTACCTGGTTTTAATATATGTACTACAACACACCTATTATATAATATTATAATATTTTAAATTTATTAGAAAAAAAAGATAAAAAATTATCTTATTTTTGTTTGTTCTATATTTTCTTGATAATTAAATTTTTGTTCTATATTACCATACAAATTTTGTTCTATAGTACCGCCCGTAACTCCTATATTTTTACCGAAAATACCATCAGTTAAATTTAAATTTTTATCTGTTTTTAGATCTGTTTTGTTTAATCCTTCAACTGATTCAATTGAAGAACTATTTTTAATATCGTTAATGCTCAAATAAGGTTCGTTCATTAAAACTTCTTTCGGTTTACCTGTATTTGGTTTAAGAACCTCTTTCAAATCAACATACATTGGCTCATAATTGTTATTCATTTCATCTATTATTTTCTTTTCTTTTTCAATTTCGTTGAAAAAATTATGGTTCGTATTAATAATATCGCTTTTCGTATTCATACTATATGTATTACAGTCAGCATTAAATTTTTCATATTCTTCATGAACAATTTTTCTAATTTCAATTTCAATTTTATCAGAATGTTGATTAATACTTGTTTCTTGATTCCTAAATGAAATATGTGTGACAAGTTTACTTATTACTTCATTTGGAATATCTTTATTTAATTCATTATATATATTAAATTTCTTTTCTAAATCCATGGTAAATTCTTTAAATAAATCTTCTTTAAATTTTGGAAATTGAAAATTTTTGCTTGTTGTTGTTGTTGCATCGACAATACTACGTTGATTTTTAAAAAAAGTATTAATGACACTAATATATATATCTGTTTCTTTCATCAAAGTATTTTCAACCTTTTCATTCAAATCTGAATAATTTGGAAGACTTATACCTCTTATATCTTCAAGTCCTCTTAAAACTCTACTTGTAATTGTCTTACTATATTCTTTAGTTATATCCTCTAATATATTTTTTTGAAAATTGTTTCTAATTATTTCATTATCTCTTAAATATAAAGAAATTTTTTCATCTACTTGGTTTAATAATTCCATAATAACCTCCTTAAACTCATTTTATCATATTTATTATATTATTTAATTTTTTTTCTTCTAACTTTACACCTTATATACAAGTAACTTATTTATACAAAACTTCTATAAATTCTTCTTCTGTCCAAATTGGAATATCTAGTTTTCTAGCTTTATCATATTTGCTTCCTGGATTTTCACCGATTATCAAAACATCAGTTTTCTTTGTAACACTATTTGTTACCTTTCCACCTCTATTTTCAACTTCATTAGTTGCTTGTTCCCTTGTTAATTTTAAAAGAGATCCTGTAAGTACGAATGTTTTATTGTTGAAATCATCATCTAAATTAATTTGACCTAAATAACTCATATTTAAACCTAAATCTTTTAGTTTATCTATTAATTTAATATTTAATTCATCATTTAAATATAAATAAAGGCTTTTCGCGATTGATTCTCCTATATCATTTATATCAAGTAATTTTTCATAATCTGTATTCATTAATTCATCCATTGAAATATAATTTGAAGCAATAACTTTCGCTGTCTTTTTACCTACATATCTTATTCCTAAAGCAAAAATCAATCTTTCCAAAGAATTTTGTTTACTTTTTTCTATATTTTCTAATAGATTATTTATACTTTTCTCTCCAAATCCCTCTAATTCCATCAATTCATTTTTAAAGTTTTTTAAATTATAAAAATCACTTACATTATTTAAATAACCCATATTATAAAAATCTTCGATAATTCTATCACCAAAACCATCTATATAATATGCATCACGGCTAACAAAATGAACTAAATTTTCTATTCTTTTTGCATCACATTTATCATTTAAACAATAATATGCAGATTCATTTTCTTTTCTAATTAAATCACTTCCACAAATTGGACAATTTTTTGTCATAACAAAATCTTTTTCAGACCCATTCCTTCTACTAATTTCTACTTTTACTATTTCAGGAATAACATCTCCCGCTTTTTTTATTGCGACTATATCACCAATCTTAATATCTCTGTCAACAACATAATCTTCATTATGAAGAGTTGCTTTTCTAATTGTTGAGCCCATAAGTAAAACAGGTTCTAGTATAGCATTAGGTGTTACTTGTCCAGTTCTACCGACAGTAAATTTAATATCAATTAATTTTGTTAAAACCAATAATGCAGGAAACTTATATGCTGTTGCCCATTTAGGATAGCGAGCTGTAAATCCAAGTTTATTTTGAGATTCTAAATCATCTACTTTAATTACTATTCCATCTATTTCATAAGGAAGGTTGTCCCTTTGATCTGTCCAGTATGTAATATACTCTAATAAATCTTCTATTTTATTAAATTTATTTATATTTTCATTAACACTAAATCCTAATTTTTTTAAAAATTCCAAGGCTTCATTATGGGTTTTAATACCATAATTACCTGCTTCTGGTAAATGGTATAAAAAACAATCTAATTTTCTATCAGCTACAATTTTTGCATCTAATTGCCTAATTGATCCAGCTGCGGCGTTTCTTGGATTTGCAAATAAATCCTTTCCTTCTTCTTTTCTAATTAAATTTAGATTATTAAAAGTATCTTTTCTCATGTATATTTCACCACGAACTTCTATATCTATTTTTTCATTTAAAATCAAAGGAATAGATTTAATTGTTTTTACATTTTCAGTAATATTTTCACCAGTTACGCCATCACCCCTTGTTGCAGCTCTATCAAGTATTCCTTTTTTATAAACAAGAGAAACTGATAATCCATCTATCTTTAATTCTCCAATATAAGTTGGATTACTAATTTCTTTTTTTACCTTACTATCAAATAATCTAATTTCCTCTTCATTAAAAACATTTGACAGACTCATCATAGGTACTTTATGAACCACTTTATTTAATTGTTCACCAATTTCTCCACCAATTTTTGAAGTAGGAGAATTTTCTCTTTTAAGTTCAGGATGTTCTTCTTCTAATTTATTTAATTCAAAAAGAAATTTATCATATTCCTGGTCCGTTATAATTGGTTTATCTAAAGTATGATAATCATAATTAGCTTTATTTAATATTTCAATTAATTCATCCATTCTTTTTTCTATCATAATATCACCCTTCCATTATTGTTTTTAAATATATTGTCATCAAAAATTCATTTGGAAATAATATAATTAATTCTCTTAATTTTACATCGTCTTTTTTTTCTATTAATTGTTTGAAACAAATTGTTTTTTCTTTATCATCTAATATAAATTTTATATTTGATAGTATATTATTATAATTTTTATTAAATAATTTATATTTTCTTATCAATAACCTATTATATTTTTTTACATTATATATATAAGAATCATCTAATTCAAACAAATAACCTAACTCCTCTAATAATTTATTTATTTTATCTTTTAATAGTAAATCATCATTTAATATTTTTTCAAAAGAAAAACTTTCTAATATTATATTCAACAAACTATTTGTATTAAGAATATCAAAAATATTTTTTTTAAATAAATCTTTATTTTTTTCGAAATTTTGATCTAAACAACCTAATTTAAAAGTATACTTATTACCTTCAAATTTATTATATTTTTTCATTGTGTCATTAAAACCTAATCTTATTCCTCTTCTTGTTTTATTCTTTTCAAATTTTAAAAAAGAACCAATATCATTTTGAGGAGTTATATATGTTATTGGAATATCACTTTTAACTTTTCTTTTCAAACCAATTTCATCTAAATCTACAGCAATTACTTCTGTCGCACCTAAATCAATTGCTAAATTAATAGGTAAATTATCATAAAATCCACCATCAATATAATATTTATTATCTATCTTTTTTAATTTAAAAGCAGGAAAGAAAGATGAAGATGCTATTAAATAATCTTTTAAATTATTTTCAGTTAAATCTTCTTTTATTATTCTTATACCTTTAAAACTTGGAACTTTAACTGTTATTAATCCATATCTTATACTTGAATTAAAAAATTTCTTTGTACTTATAACCTTACTAATAGTTTTTTCAAGTCTACTAATATCTGTACCACCCTTTAATAAATTATCCTTATATAAATTTAAAATTTGTTCTTCTTTATATTTTATATTATCATAATCAAATATTTTTTTATAATTTAAATTTGACCATAAAATCAAACCTCTATAATATGTTTTTTGAACCATTAATACTCCATTTAAAGCACCAACTGATGTTCCAGTTACAATATCATATTTAATCCTTAATTTTCTTATTGCTTTATAAAAACCAATTTCATATGATCCCTTTGAACCACCACCAGATAATACAACTGCTCTCATAATATCACCTATTATTATTATACCTTATTAACAAATATTTATCTATAACTTTGTCTTTTTTATTTATTTATGATAAAATGATTTTATTGATAAGGATGATAGTATGTTTAATTTTTTATTTTATTTTTCTTTATTTTTTATATATTCCGTTTTAGGTTGGATTACCGAAATGTTTGTCGTTAATATATATAGAAAAAAAGTATCAAATCGAGGATTCTTAATTGGTCCTTACTGTCCAATTTATGGAGTAACGGCTATAATAATGATTCTTTTTCTAGGAAAAAGCAATAATGATTTAGTAACATTATTTTTTATGACAATCATAATTTGTTCTACAATAGAATATATAACAAGCTTAATTATGGAAAAGTTATTTAAAGCTAGATGGTGGGATTATACAGAAAGAACACTTAATATAGATGGAAGAGTTTGTTTATCAAATAGTATTGCTTTTGGAGTTTTGGGAGTTCTTTTGATAAAATATATAAATCCTCTTTTTAAAACTATCTTATTACTTATTCCAATACAAATATTTGTTGTTATTTCTATAATTTTATTACTTGTTTTTGTTACAGATTTTATATTATCATTTAATATTGTATTTAATCTTAAAAAAACAGCTGAAACATTAAGAAAAGACTATACTGATGAAATTAGTGATTACATAAAAGAAACTCTTAAAAATAAATCAAAATTATTTAAAAGAATCCTTAATGCATTCCCAAACTTAGATTTAAGACATAGAAGAAAAAAATAATTCTTCTTTTTTTTATAATTTAAACATTTTTAGGTTATTTATTTACACTCTTTTTACCTTCTAGAATATGTTATATTGAAGACAAAGAAAGGGTGGATTATATGTGCAACGAAAATAATGATTGTAAATGTATTTCAGAAATATTAACTGTAATATGTATTCTTCAACATAATGCTGACTGTTGCGGTGATGAATGTCTAGATACCTGTGATAAAGGCTTTTTAGGTAATACTGCCACTTGTTTAAGTTGTAATACAAGACCTATTATGTTATATACTTGTTGTGGTAATGGAGTAGCTTGGAGTATGCCAATAAGTAAAGGAATTGGTGACACATCAATTGAACAAGGTCCTACAACAAACGTATTTAGAGTTGAAAAAGTTGATGGTTGCTGTGCAACATTTAGATGTTTAACAACAAGTCGTGATGGGTGTTCTCATTATGAAGCAACAAATTCTTTCTTTACAATGAATTTAAATTGTATTTGTTGTTTAAGATGTTTAAATGATACATGTGTTGAATGTTTATAAAAAAAATAAGCTAGCTAGCTTATTTTTTTTTTATTAATTCTATATCAATAATATCACTTATATTTATTAACTCATTTTCAATTGTGATTAAATTATTTTTATTTTTACCTATTATTTTTTTTGTATTTTTACCATCTTTTGTAGTTACTAACACATCAGCTTTATAAATATAATTTGTTGAATTAAAAATTTGTTGAATCTTTTGATTTATGTTTGGTTGAAATTTCTTTATTTTTATTTCATCAATTGTTTCTTTAATTATATCTTCCTTTTTTGAATATGCATATAAATTATTACTATCCTTCTCTACTATATTTGCAAATATTTCAGGTAAATCCTTTTTCATATTATCACCTCAATTAAATTATATTTTATATTTTATATATTATTCTATTTGTTTAGTAATTTTCCTATTTTTAAACCAAAAATTAAAAAAATTAAACCTATAAATAAACTACTACTATTTATTCTTTCTTCAAATGTTTTAATTAATAAAATAAATATTGATGACATTGATAAAGATAAAATGATCGGATAAATTATTTCTTTTTTCTTATTTAACAAATAATTCATCAATTTTGAAACAATAATTATACCTACAATTAGGCCTAATCCAAATAGTAATAAAACTATAAAATTATCAACAATACTATTTAATGAATGCATGCTTTTAAATATATCTAAATAGTAGTTATATACACCTAATAATATGAATATAGCTGTTCCACTAATTCCTGGTATTATCATCGTAAAAGCATCTATAAAACCTAAAATAAACATGTATATATAATCACATATTGTGCTATGAAAAACATATACATTATTCGATTTAAAAAATGAAAAATATATCATTATGATAAATGTTATTATAAATATTCCAAATTCTTTAATTGTTTTTAATTTTGTTTGTCTATAAAATCCTAATAATGAACCAAATATTAAACCAACAAAAAAAAGCATTGTAATAAAGTAATATTTATTTAAAAAATAACTAACAACATAACTTCCCATTATTATAGAAAATAATATTCCTGATGATAATATTCCTAAAAAAAGAAAATTATTTTTAAAATCATTAAAAAAATTACATATAGAATAAATAATTTTTTCATATAACCCTAAATTAAAAGCAATTAAACTTCCACTTACACCTGGAATAATTTTACCAATACCTATAATTATTCCTTTAAAAAATAAGATTATATTTCTATTCATATCATCACCTATTTAATTATATACAAACATAAGAAATATATAAACTATTGTATAATTTATTATTTTTTGTTATAATAAAGACGATTATTAGGAGGATTTTATGAATATTAAAAATTTAGACAAAAAACTTATTCTATACATTGGAGTAGGTATTGGTACAGTCGTTTTCTTTCTAACTCTATTATTTATTATTAAATCAATTTCAGGAAATAAAATAAGTATTAGTAAACTAGAAACAAAAATGAAAGAAGCCGCAACAGAATATTACAAATATAAACCAGAATTATTACCAACTGAAAATGGTAATACAACAAAGGTAACTATTGATGAATTAGTAGATTCAAAAAAACTTAAAAGTTTAGACAAACTACTTAAAGATGATTTAACATGTGATGGTTATGTAAAAATTAGTAAAAACAATGGATTTTATTTTTATACACCTTATTTAGATTGCGGTAGTGATTATAAAACTACATCATTATCTGAAACAATTACAAAACAAGAAAATGTAGTTTCTTCAGGTAATGGATTATATAAAATAAATGACTACTATTTATTTAGAGGAGAAAACATTAACAATTATTTAAAATTTGCTGGAAAAAATTGGAGAATCATTAGAATTAATAGTGATAATACAATTAGAATAATTTTAGCAGATAAAATCACACCAGTTGTATGGGATGATAGATATAATACAGAAAAAAATTACAATATAGGAAAAAATAATTTTTTAGTAAGTAGAATTAAAGATACACTTAATTCTTATATTAATAATAAAACTTTTTCAAAAAATGAAAAAGCAATGATTGTAGCAAAAAATCTATGTATAGGAAAAAGAAATTCAGAATCAACATTGAATGATGGTTCTATAGAATGTTCAAATGAATTTCAAAATCAAACAATTGGTTTATTACAAGTTAATGAATTTATGTTAGCAAGTTTGGAACCAACATGTAAAAAAACAACAGATCATCAATGTGAAAATTATAATTATTTATCTTCATTAGAAGGTTCATTTTGGACACTAACAGCAAGTTCTGAGAACACTTATAGAGTTTATAAAGTAACAAGTACTCCAATAGTAACAAACGCTAGTAGCTCTGCTCAACCAAAAATAGTTATAAATTTATCAAATTCAATTAATTATATAAAAGGAACTGGTTCACAAAAAAATCCATATATAGTAAAATAAATGACTTTATAGTCATTTTTTTTATGGATTAAACAAAAAAAAACTCTAAACGAGTTATTATTTTAATTGGTGTCCTGTACAGAATTCGAATCTGTGACCCTCTGATTAAAAGTCAGATGCTCTACCAGCTGAGCTAACAGGACGTATAAATATATAAGTGGTTGCCTCGGCTAGATTCGAACTAGCGAAATGCCACAGTCAAAGTGTGGTGCCTTACCACTTGGCTACGAGGCAATATAACTAAAGTGGTGGAGGGAGATGGATTTGAACCATCGAACCCAAAGGAACAGATTTACAGTCTGCCGCGTTTGACCACTTCGCTACCCCTCCAATTTTAATGGTGCCGGAAATAGGACTTGAACCCACAACCTACTGATTACAAGTCAGTTGCTCTACCAATTGAGCTATTCCGGCAAATGGTGGGCGATATAGGACTCGAACCTATGACCCCCTGCTTGTAAGGCAGGTGCTCTAACCAACTGAGCTAATTGCCCATTCGACATATACTAATATACTATTATTATTTACTGTTGTCAATACTATTTGAAAATTTTTTTTGATTTTTTAAATTTTCTTCTATCCAAAAAGGTAATTTATATTCCAAAGTTTTAAATCCAATACTTGTTTCAACTATTTTCTTTTTCTTATTAATTATTTTTGATTTATGTTCTATATTTTTTATACTTAATTTCATTTGTCCTGTTTTATCATTTGCTTCTAAAACTTGAACACTAATTATTTCATCTAATTCAACAAAATCAGAAGGGTTTCTAACGAAGTTAGTAGAAATTTCAGATATATGAATTAAACCACTATAAAAGTCATCTATTTTAACAAAAACGCCATATGGTTCAACACCAGTAACGACACCTTTTAAAATTTTTCCTTCCTTAATTTTTTCCATATAAACACCTCTTTATAATTATAACATATTTTATTTATTTTTAAAAAGGTTTACTAATCTAAAAAAGTAGTTTATAATAAATATCGGTGATTTGATGAAAGAAGCAGAAATAAAAATAATAGAAATTATTGACAACCTAAGACCTTATCTTATTAATGATGGTGGTAATATTGAATTTTTGAAATATGAAAATAATATTGTATATATTAAAATGATGGGCGCCTGTTCAAATTGTGAAATGCTTGATTTAACTCTTAAAGACGGGATTGAATCAACTATAAAAGAAGAAGTTCCTGAGGTAATTGAAGTAGTAAACGTAATTTAAATTACGTTTTTTTTATCCATTCAATTTCAGGTATATTTATATATTTTTTTAAATATAATGTTAATTCCTTTAATAATACCTCATACTGTGTAATTTTACTTATTATAATCTTTAATTCCTCATCGTTTTGATTTTTTTCAATTATTGTTTCATATAAATCAAAATAAAACGAGGGATAAAACATTCTTATATAAAAATTTATATAATCTTGAGTATTTAAATTGCTAGTTTCAATATAGGTTTTAATATTATCTAACGGATTAATGTTATTTTTAAACAAATCTTTAAAATATTCTGAAGCATCTCTTACTTTATAATCAATAATAAAGTTTAAAGGATTATATAGGTCATATAAAGTATTATCTTTTGTTATTCTTTTGTGAGCAATAACAAGCTCATTATAGACTTGTTTTTGATTAACTAACATTGTAACTCCTGTTTCAGCTAATCCTTCAAAATAACTAAAACTTTCTCTTATTAAAGGGTATTTTTTTCCAAGTTGACTTATTTGATATTCAAAGTAATCTAATTTAGTAGTCCATAATTCTAACCAATTATCCCTTCTAAATTGAGCATTATTTGATATGTTCTTTGTTTGATTTGAAAAATAAATTATTTGTTGTATATTAATTTTTTCATCAAATTTTGAATATGCTTTAATTAAAACATAGTTTTTCCCATTTACTTGTGTAATTAATGAGTTTTGATTGTTAATAACAAATTGATGTGTATAAATACCTTTATTATTCATATCTATACTTACTTTATATAATGTTTCTATTTCTTTTAAAGAATACTCTATTTCAGTAAAAGAGTAATATTCTTCATTCAGTTTAAATCTATATACATTTTCTATTTGGTGAATATCATTTGAAATAATATTATAATAATAACTAAGAGCATTTTTCATATATTCACCCCAATTAATTTTATGCACAGATAATTTATTTATTACAAAAAAAAATTATAATTCTTTTATAATTTTTTTTAAATTATCAATTTTTCTTTTATATACACTTATTTCAATTCGAAGATTTTCTTTTTCTTCAGTTAATTCTCTTATATTTTTCAATGATTCTGACAATCTTTGTCTTAAACTATCTATTTCTTCTTCATTACCAAAATGATCAATAGTAAGTGGATTTAATGGTATTTGAATATTTTCAGGTTCACTTTTTTCAATTATTCTAATTTCTTGTTTTTCTAATGAAAGTGAATTAATAAGAAATTTTTCTAATTCAGTTAAATTTTCATCTGAATTCGTATCTTTCTTTGTCGAAAAAGTATAATTATCTTCCTCTGGTTCCTCAATAGAAATATTTGTTATTATATCAACAATATTTTGTTTCAATTTAAAAACTCTAGAATTGATTAAATTTACTGTTTTAATTTTATTGATATCTAAATCATTAAATATTGTAATACAATTTGCTTTAATTTGTTTTACAATAGTTGGAATAATAGTTTTTAAATCATCCCATTCTATATCATCAATTGTATATTCTAAATCACTAATAAATTTACTTATATAAACTTTTACATAATCATCTTGATCTCTTTCATCTAATGTATATATAAAATATTCTTTATTTTTATAATCAAAATATCTAATTTTTTTCGCGATTAACTCTTGATTATTAGACATAACCATCACTTTACCCATTTTACCAACCTCTTTATTCTATACATATTATATCATTTATATCAAATATTTCAAATATTTTTTTACTATATTATAATTTTGTTGGCGCTAACCAATTGAAAATTTCTATATTTCTAAGAATTCCAAATAATATAGCAACTATTAATATAATATAAATGATTAATTCAGGGATTTTTTTTTGCTTTTTATTTCTATCAAAAAGCCAGATAATAAGATAATATAATTTGTAATTTAAATATATTATCAATAAAACAAAAACAAAAGGATTATATCTAAAAGCTTGATAAAAGTTTAGTTCAGCAATAGACAAAAACATTCTTGTCACTCCACAACCAGGACAATATAATCCTGTTATTTCATGAAAAGCACACGGAACAGTTATAATATTATTTGCAACTAAGATAAATAATATAGCTATACAAAGTATAGCTATTATTATTTTATTCATATTTACTGATTGCAATATTATTTAATTCAGATTGAATTAAACAGTAGTTAACTATTCCAAGACCTAAAACTTGTAAAATTAGGTATAATACAGAGTTATCTTGAACTGCTATATTATTTTTTTCTTGCGCTGTAGCAACTAATTTACCCATTTTATAAGCCCAATAGTATCCATAAATTCCACATGTTACTATTGTTAATAATAATGCAATTCCTCCTGACATACTTTTGTCATCACTAGCCATTGCAGCATCATCAGTTAATGTTATAAACCAAACAATACCATAAATTCCACATGTTACTATTGATAAAATCACATTTGTAACAATATTTCTTTCTTTTATCATATTAATCCTCCTTATAACATAATTATATATTAAAATATTACAAAATACAACAAAAAAAGTATAGGAATTTATATATTATTCAAAATAATTTAACATCATAGATTCTTTAACCTTATTAATTGTCGTTTTAGCCTTATCTTGGGCTTTTTTTGTACCTTCTATTAAGACTTTATCAACTTCGTCAGGATTGTTTTCATAATAGGCTCTTTTCTCTTGAAATGGTTTTAAAAAAGTCATTATATTGCAAATCAATTCTTGTTTGCAACCAACACATCCCCTAGTACCTTTTTTACATTCAAAATTTATTTTTTCTAAATTATTTTTACTAAACAATTGATGATAATAATAAACCATACATACATCAGGATTTGCAGGATCATCTCTTTTTATTTTGTTTTTATCTGTCACAGCATTCATAACTTTATTTTTAACTGTTTCTTCATCATCAACTAAATATATTGCGTTACCCAAACTTTTTCCCATTTTATCATTTCCATCTAAACCTTTTATACGTTTAGAATCACTAAGTAAATGTTCTGGTTCTTTTAATGTTTCACCATATATATTATTAAATTTTCTAACAATCTCTCTTGTTTGTTCTATTAAAGGTAATTGATCTTCTCCTACAGGAATACATTCACCTTCAAATATTGTAATATCCGCAGCTTGGCTAACAGGATAACCAACAAATCCATAAGTTACACTTTCACCATCATTACCAAATATAGCTTTTTTTTGTGCTATTTCTGTTTTAACAGTAGGATTACGGTATAACCTAGACATTGTTACTAAATTTGAAAAATATATTGTAAGTTCTGCAATTTCTGGTATTTGAGATTGTAGAAATATTGTTGCTTTTTTAGGGTCGATCCCACAAGCAAGTAAATCCATAGTTATTTCTTTAACATTAGTTCTTACTTTTTTCGGATTATCAAAATTATCTGTTAATGCTTGAACATCTGCAATTTCAAAAAAAGAATTATATTGATCTTGTAATTTAACCCAGTTTTGAATAGTCCCAAAGTAATGCCCTAAATGTAAATTACCTGTTGGTCTAATTCCTGATAATATATTTTTCATAAAACACCTCATTTATCTATTTATAATATACCATATCTAATAATATAATTCAACGAAAAAACATTAAGTATTTCTTAATGTTTTATGATTTTAAACCATATTTTTTCTTTTCTTCCATCATATATTCTGTGACATTAGTTTCTATTTCATCCAAAGCTCCTCTTTGAATTTTTGATAAATATACTTCTTCTTTGACAGTATCTACAACAACACTACCCCATATAATTCCCATTCTTACTTTAATGTCATTAAATAAGTCAGGAGTTATTGAAGTGAAGAAATAACCAAATAAAAGTCTTTTTTGTCCTAACAACATTCTTTTGTTTGTTATTACAACTACATATGTTGAAATAATATCTAAAACACTACTGTTTTTTTGACATGCAAATGCATATTTTACTTCTTCATCTGGGTTTAAATGCATATCGATTATCTTAGAATTTCTCCTCAGTCTCCATGCAATAGTCATTGGATACTTCTTTTTAAATTTTTTTACTTCTTTAAATACATTATCATTCATACTAAATGCCCCTAACTATTGTAAATATTTCTATTTACCACAACATTGTTTATATTTTTTACCACTTCCGCATGGACATAATTCATTACGACCTACTTTTTGTGATTTTTTTGGTTGAGCTTTTTGGGTTTTATTTCTATCACCTGTAGAGTTAACTTTTACTACTTGTTTTCTCTCGATATTTTGTCTTATTTCTGCTTTAAGTAAGAACATTGCTGTTTCTTTATCTATTGTGTTTAATAATTCTTCATATATTGAATAACCTTCTGTTGTATAAGCTCTAAGAGGATTTTCTTGAGCATAACCTCTTAAACCAATTCCTTCTCTTAAATGATCCATTGTATTAATATGTTCCATCCAATGAGTATCAATAACTCTAAGAGAAATTGCTTTTTCAAATTCATTAACTATTTCTGTAGGCATTTCTTTTAATTTGTCTTCATATTCTTTTTCAATTGAATTATATAATATTTCAATTAAATCTTTTTCATTTAAATCTTCTACTTCTTTAAATTCTAATTTATTTCTTAATATTTCTCCGTTAATTAATTCTAATATTTCACTGTAATCAAGTTCAGTTAAATTACCTTCTGGAGCACTATGACTTAAAACTAGTTCTTCAACGAAATCTTTAAAAGTTTTTAATATAGTATCATGAATAGAAACACAATCTAATATTTCGTTTCTTCTTTCATAAATATATTCTCTTTGTTTATTAATAACATCATCATATTGAAGTAAAGACTTACGAATATCAAAGTTATTACCTTCAACTGTTGTTTGTGCTGATTCAATTGATCTAGAAATCATTTTGTTTCTAATTGACATGTCATCAGAGAAACCAACTCTTTGTAGAAGTGTTTTTGCTCTGTCAGTACCAAATCTAACCATTAAATCATCTTCGAAAGATACACAAAATTGAGAGAATCCTGGATCACCTTGTCTACCAGAACGTCCTCTTAATTGGTTATCAATACGTCTTGATTCATGTCTTTCAGTACCAATTACACATAAACCACCAATTTCTCTTACTTCTTCAGTAAGTTTAATATCAGTACCACGACCTGCCATATTTGTCGCAATAGTAACAGATCCTTTTTCACCAGCTTTTGCTATAATTTCTGCTTCACGAGCATTATTTTTAGCATTTAAAACTTCATGTGGTATTTTGATTTTTTTCAACATTGAACTTAATAGTTCACTTGTTTCAACAGCAACTGTACCAACTAATACTGGTTGTCCTTTTTCATATCTTTCTTTAATTTCATTAACAATAGCTTTATATTTTCCTTCTTTTGTAGCAAATATTAAATCACCATAATCAACTCTTGAAACAGGTTTATTTGTTGGTATTTGAATAACATACATGTTATAAATATCTCTAAATTCTTCTTCTTCTGTTTTTGCTGTTCCAGTCATACCTGATAATTTATTATACATTCTAAATAAATTTTGGAAAGTAATTGTTGCTAAAGTTTTTGATTCTTGTTGAATTTCAACAGATTCCTTAGCTTCTATTGCTTGATGTAGTCCATCAGAATAATTTCTTCCTTGCATTAAACGTCCTGTAAAAGGATCAACTATAACAATTTTTCCTTCAGAAACAACATAATCAACATCATTTTTCATGCTGAAGTTTGCTTTTAAGGCTTGATTTATATAATGAACTAAGTTAGTGTTATCAATATCATATAGATTTTTAACATCAAAATATTTTTCACCAGCTTTTACTCCAACTTCATCAAGTGTTACAGATTTTGTTTTTTCATCGTAAATAAAACCTTCATTTTCTTTTAATGACTTAGCAAATTTATCAGTTGAAATATATAAATTTGCAGTTTGTTGATGACCACCAGATATAATAAGAGGGGTTCTTGCCTCATCAACCAATATTGAGTCAACTTCATCTACTATAGCAAAATTTAAAGGTCTTTGAACTCTATCTTGAGCTTTAATAACCATATTATCTCTTAAATAATCAAAACCTATTTCATTGTTTGTTGAATATGTTATATCACAATTATAAGTTTCTTTCTTTTCACTTGGTGATTGTTCTCTTAAGTTAACACCAACTGTTAATCCTAAAAATCTATAAATGCTTCCCATCCAAGCAGCATCTCTTCCAGCTAGGTATTCATTTACAGTTACAATATGAACTCCTTTTCCTTCTAATGCATTTAAATATGCAGGAAGTATTGAAGTTAAAGTTTTTCCTTCACCTGTACGCATTTCGGCAATATTACCGTAATGTATAGCAAAACCACCAACAATTTGAACGTAGTATGCTTTTTCTCCAATTACACGATAAGCTGCTTCTCTTGCTACTGCAAAAGCTTCTACTTTAATATCTTCTAAAGTTTCACCATCAACTAATCTCTTCTTTAATTCGATTGTTTTATTTTGTAATTCTAAATCAGATAATTTTGTCATTTCCTCATCTAATTTTATAACCTCATCAGCTATTTTTTTAAATTTGTCTAATTCTTTATATTCATGATCAAATAGTTTTTTTAATAAATTCATATTATGATCTCCCTTCATGTCTATATATATACATTTTACCAAAAAATAAGAAAAATTAATAGTATTATTATGATTTAATTAACTTTTTTATTATTGAACAAAAAAACTACATATTGTAGTTTATGATTACGTCATGGTGGCTCCGAGTGGAATCGAACCACCGACACAGGGATTTTCAGTCCCTTGCTCTACCGACTGAGCTACAGAGCCATATGGCGGTCTCGACGAGAATCGAACTCGCGATCTTCTGCGTGACAGGCAGACGTGATAACCGCTACACTACGAGACCAAATGGTTGCGGAAGCTGGATTTGAACCAACGACCTTCGGGTTATGAGCCCGACGAGCTACCGAACTGCTCCATTCCGCGATATAAAGAATAAATTGGCGGAGAAAGAGGGATTCGAACCCCCGCGCCGTTGCCGACCTTCCGGTTTTCAAGACCGGTCCCTTCAACCAAGCTTGGGTATTTCTCCAAAAATATTATGGTGCCTAAGGCCGGACTTGAACCGGCATGGGATTTGACTCCCGCAGGATTTTAAGTCCTGTGCGTCTACCAATTTCGCCACTCAGGCACATAACCATCAACAATATGTGTCGACGTCATTAATTATATAATATTTTATTCAATTATGCAATACTTTTTTAAACTTTTTTAAATTTTTAAATAAAAAAGAGTATGTAACATACTTTTTTCAACAAATTACATCTCTTTTTTTCTTAAAATATCTCTTGCTGCTATTATTCCTGAGATAGAAGCTTGCATTAAACCTCTAGTAATTCCTGCTCCATCTCCAATAGTATATATACCTTCATATTTTGTTTCTAAATTGTTATTTACTTCTATCTTTGATGAATAAAATTTTACCTCAACACCATATAAAATAGTGTCAACCCCACTTATTCCTGGACATACTTTTTCTAATTCATCAAATGTTTCTAATAATGACGTTACAATTCTTGATGGTAATACATACGATAAATCACCTGGCACTGCATCTTTTAATGTTGGTTCATAAGATAATTTTTTTATCTTTGATTCAGTAGAACGTTTTCCATTTTTTAAATCTTTTAATCTTTGAACCATTATTTTTCCACCAGTAAGCATATTCGATAATCTTGCTACATATTTTCCATATAAAATCGGTTCATCAAATGGTTCTGTAAATTTTGAAGATACAAGCAAAGCAAAATTAGTGTTATTACTTTTTAAATTATGATAACTATGTCCATTTACAACAGCTAGATTATCATCATAATTTTCTTGTGAAACAAACCCTCCAGGGTTCATACAAAAAGTTCTTACGATATTTTCTGTAGTTTTTGAAGTATTATATATTTTAAATTCATATAATCCATTTGTTAAAAAATCAGTTACTGCTCGTGGTAATTCAACTCGAACACCTATATCAACTTGATTATTCATCATATTAATATTATTTTCTTTACATTGATCAACTAGCCATTGTGCTCCACTACGGCCTACTGACATAACGATATAATTTGAATGATATATTTTATCTTTTGCGTATATTTTTTTATTTGCCATATCAATTTTATTAACGTCCATTTTAGATAAAACTTTAACATTTTTATGATTAACGATAAAATCATACATATCTTCCATTATTTTAGCACTTTTTTCTGTTCCTAAATGTCTAATTGGGCATTTTACTAACTTTAAACCGTATTTACTACATTCATATTCTACATTGTTAGCAAACTCTTCATTGTAAGATATTTCTGGGTTACCACCGTAATTTAAATATATCTGATCAACATATTCTATTAATTTATTTAAATCTTTTACATTAATATAATCTTCTAACCATCCACCAACATCTTTTGATAAACTTAATTTTCCATCTGAAAATGCTCCTGCTCCACCAAATCCACAAGAAATATTACACGGATTGCATGAAACACAATTTTCAGTCTTATGTTTAGGACAACTTCTTACTTTAATACTATTTCCTTTATCAAACATAACTATTTTTAAATCCGGTTTGTTTTTTAATAATTCTAAAACTGTAAAAATTCCAGCTGGTCCACTTCCAATTACTGCTACATCATATTCTTCCATACATACCTCCTATAAAAAAGGAATAGAAAAAAATCTATTCTTTATTAAAATCCGTTTTTTGTTAAGAAACTTTCAAATTTACTATATTCATAATTTCCAACCCAACCGTCAATTAGTTTTCCATCTCTAACAAGTAAAACCATTGGAGTTGACCCAAAATTAGTCGCTAAGAATTTTTCACTATTATCAAGCGCAACAATTTTATTTTTATCTTCTGTTGTTAATGATGAAATATCATAGTATTGTGTTTTATAATCAAACTCATTTTGTGCTTTTTGTAAAACAGGTAAAAACGCTACACAATAACCACAACTAGCTCTACCTACATAAATAACTTGAGTTTTGTCAGAATCAAACAAATCTACTAATTGACTAGCAGTTATTTTTTCAAACATACTTACATCATATTCTGTATTTTCAGCTTCTTCTGTTGTATTTGTTTTATTATTATCTACAATTACAGTATATAAAATGATTGTATTAATAAATAAAATACCAATTATTATATATAAGCAAGTTAATAATTTATTAAAATATCTTTTTTCTTCTATTTTCATACTTATATCCTCCTACAATAATTTTAACATTTTTTTAGTACAATAGCAACATTAATTATTACTTAGTACAAGCAAATCCTGCTGATTCACTTTGAATAATTACCTCATCAATATTTTGAATATATAATAATATTTCTTGTCTATTTGGAATTGTCAATTTCAAAACGTTATCAGTTAATGTTACTTTATTATTTTTTTTCAAAGCAGAATAATCATATATTGTAGTTGACTTATAGTTAAGATTAATTTGACTAAACTTATATGATTGTTTTATTCCTTTAAATTTTTTTATAGTTGCATCTTTATAATCATTTTTAAAATTTGTATATGATTTTGAACTATCAAAAGTATAAAGAACTACATTTTTTGTTTTTGCAACATTATTGTTTTTATCAAAATAATATATTTTATCAGTTTTAATTTTATAATTTCCTGTTGAATTATAAATTGTACTTGTACAATTTAATTGTTCACTATAAACAACTCTAAAAAATTTAAAATAAACTAAACAACCGATTATTAATAATTCGAACAACAACCCAATTATAATTATTCTTCTTTTTATCTTTTTTGAATCTTTTTTATTTTTAATTTCAGTATTTTCATCAAATGAATCTTCTTTTTTTTCAATTTGATTTATTGTTACACTATTTTCTGGCATTATATTTTCCAACATTATATTTTCCGGCATTATATTTACTGATATTTTATTTTCTGGTTGAACATAACCTTTAGAAAATATATCAAAATGATTTTGAACCGAATTATTATCATTAAAATTTGTTTCAGATTCAATATTATTATTTAAATCTATTACATTATCATTATTTAGTTCATCAGTCATTATATCAATTTTTTCGACATCGTCTGTAATTGGTAAACTACTATTTGATTTATTGTTAAAACTACCTGTAAAAGATTTTGTAAAATTCATGAGATTTGAATTTTTGAATTTATCATCGTCATTTTGTTCTATTTCATTAAATTTATTATTCATATATTTCTCCTTTAAAGCTTGTATATATAATAGCATTATATTAGTATTTATTCAATATTTAAAAAGAAAAAAGGCTATTTAGCCTTTATTTGTTTAATATACCAATTGACTTTTGTAGCCCATGTTGTACTTGCAGCATATCTTGGATTCATTTCTTCTGGTGTTGTTAACCCTTTTGAATAATAATTTTTATATACTATATCCAAATATCCTTTTATACCTTCATCAATTGTTGAAAAAGACATATAAGAACCACCATTACATCCTGGGTTACCTTTTAACCCACCAATATTGTTACATTGTTTTACTAAATTACTACAATCATGTGAGCAACCTGTTTCTTGAAGAACTATTGCTAAAGCTAAATATGGATCTAATCCCAAACTAATAGTATATGAAGCAAATAATTTGCCTTTTCCTTTTAGAGTTGAATTCATTGATTTTTCCAATTTAATAGATAATTCATCTAATGTCATATTATCATAAACTATACTAGCTTTTTTATGTTCTACAATTAATGTTTGTGAAGAAACATTTAAAGTTTCTACAGCAATTTTATTACCAACGTCTATTATTAAATTATTATTCAGTGATTTTGCTAAAACTGTATCGTTTTTACCTATGGTTTTAGAAAAAACCAATCCGCCCACTAAACAATCTACTAATAAAACCAAAATTATAGCTATTGCTTTCTGGTCTATTTTCACTTTCTTTCACCTCATTACTTCTTTCAAAGTAACAATATCTTAGCATTTTTAAATAATGTTGTCAAATTTTCAATATGCTAAAAGTTGTTATAATTCAATTAAAATTATATATTTGAATGTTTTTTTATACCAATACCGACATTTAATTACTTTACTTATCTGTGTTTTGGTAGTAATTTCTTTCTGATAATTCTCTTGATAACCACTCCAAATCATCATCTTGATTTCCGTCATTCAAATAAGATTCAATCAAATATATAAGTTCAGATATATTTGAATAATTATTATAATCGATGTTATACATTTTTAATATTTCTATTTGTTCATCTGATAAAAGAAATCCATTTGTTCTTTCTTTTAAAAACTTTTTTTCTAAATTATCATTTTCTATTATATTTTCAATATCATGTTCTACTTTATTAATTATCATAAATTTCTCCTATAAACCAAACTAACTCATTGATTTTTTCCATGTCCAATTTCTAATTTCTTCCATATCTTGACCATATTTTCTTATATATTCTTTATGTTCAATCAACTTGTTTTTACATATTTGAGCTAATACTGCTCCTCTATTTCCTAAATTTGGTAAATATTTTAATGTTGATAAAACTAAATTGTATCTATCGATTTCGTTTTGTACACGCATATCAAAAGGGGTTGTTATAGTTCCTTCTTCTTTATAACCATGTACATGAATATTTTTATTTTGTCTTTTATATGTTAATTGATGAATTAATGATGGGTAACCATGAAATGCGAAAATAATTGGTTTATCTATCGTAAATAACATATTATAGTCTTCATCAGTTAATCCATGTGGATGTTGTGTATTTGATTGAAGTCTCATTAAATCAACCACATTTACAACTCTAATTTTTAATTCTGGGAATGTATTTCTTAAAATAGATGTTGCAGCTAAAACTTCTAAAGTCGGAGTATCTCCAGCACAAGCCATTACAAGGTCTGGTTCCTCATTTTGATCATTACTAGCAAAATCCCAAATACCAATTCCTTTTGTACAATGTTTTAAAGCTTCATCTTTTGCTAACCATTGTGGTCTTGGATGTTTTGATGCTACTATTACATTGATATAATTCTTACTTTTTATACAGTGATCAAAACAAGATATTAAGCAATTAGCATCTGGTGGTAAATAAATACGAACTGCATCTGCTTTTTTAGTTACTATATGATTTAAAAAACCTGGATCTTGATGAGTAAAACCATTATGATCTTGTTGCCAACAATGTGAAGATAAAACATAGTTTAATGATGAAATATCTTGTCTCCATGCTATATTTGACGTTACTTTTAACCATTTTGCATGTTGACTAGCCATTGAATCTACAATTCTGATAAACGCTTCATATGAGCTGAAAAAACCATGCCTTCCAGTTAATAAATAACCTTCTAAAGCACCTTCACATAAATGTTCTGACAAATATGAATCTATTACTCTTCCTTGTTTTGAAAGAAATTCATCAGTATCATAACTTTCAGCTACCCACTGTCTATTTGTAACTTCAAAAACAGAAGTTAATCTATTTGATACTGTTTCATCTGGAGCAAATATTCTAAAATTTTTCTTATCTTCATTTATTTTGATAACATCTCTAACATATTTACCTAACTCACGCATATCTTCTGCTTCTATTTCTCCAGGTTCTATTACATCTACACCATATTCTCTAAAATCAGGAGTCCTTAATTCTTCTAATAACAAGCCTCCATTAGCGTGTGGATTTGCTCCCATACGACTTCTTCCAGTTGGAGACAATGATTTTAATTCAGAAATTAATTTTCCATTTTGATTAAATAATTCTTCAGGTTTATAACTCTTCATCCAATTTTCCAATAATCTAATATTTTCTTCTTTATTATCAATTACTATTGGTACTTGATGAGCTCTAAAACTATTTTCAATTTGTTTACCTTCAAATTCTTTTGGTCCTGTCCATCCTTTTGGAGAACGAAAAACTATCATTGGCCATATTGGTCTAACTTTATTACCTTTTACTCTAGATTCCTTTTGAATACTCTTTATTTCATTGATTACTTCTTCTAAAACACCAGCCATTATTTCATGCATAATTAATGGGTCATTTCCTTCAACATAGTATGGTTTCCAACCACAACCCTTAAAAAATAAATCAAGTTCTTGTTTTGAAATACGAGAAAATACCGTTGGATTTGCAATTTTATAACCATTTAAATGTAATATTGGTAAAACCGCACCATCAGTAACTGGATTGATGAATTTATTTATATGCCAAGAAGTTGCTAGAGGTCCTGTTTCAGCCTCTCCATCACCTACTACACAAGTTGCAATCAATTCTTTATTATCAAGAACTGCACCAAAAGCATGTGATAAACTGTATCCTAATTCTCCACCCTCATTTATAGATCCGGGAGTTTCTGGAGCAACATGACTTGATATACCACCTGGAAAACTAAATTGTTTAAATAATTTTTTTAAACCATCTTCATCTTCTGTAATATTTGGATATACTTCACTATAAGTTCCCTCAAGATAAACATTAGAAACCATAGCTTGACCACCATGACCAGGGCCAGATATATATATCATATTTAAATTATGTTTTTTTATTACTCTATTTAAATGAACATAAATAAAGTTTTGCCCTGGCGTTGTACCCCAATGACCAACCACATTTGGTTTTATATCTGATATTTCTAATTTTCTTTTTAATAATGGGTTATCTAACAAATATAATTGCCCAACTGACAAATAATTTGTTGCCCTAAAGTATGCATCTATTTTTTGTAACATCTCTTCCGTAAGTACTTTCATATATTCCTCCTATTATTCTATTATTTTAATTATATAACAAATAATAATAAATTTCAATTATTAAAAATTTTTATAAAAAAAGTAAACAGTTTTTCTGTTTACTTCTACTATATTATTTAACTAATCTAAGTTTAATTTTTTTTCTAAAGTTTTAGTTGTTAATACAAAATATCCAATTATAAATATTATTGATATACCTAATGCATATATTAATAATCCATTAACTTGTGCTATACTTGCTGTTTCATCATCAAAAATTTCAAAATAATTTTTCGAAAACAATCTAGGAATTAACATAAAAACAGTTGATAATATTTGATTAATATTATATAGTACAACACCATATATAACTGAATATATTATTTTATTATTATGTTTTTGTCCTAATGCTATAGAAGCATAAATAACTAAGAAATACATAATTAAACTTCCTATAAGAGAAATTGAAATTAAAATCATGAATAGTAAATCAACTTCCTTTAGTAAATCAAATATTTCTTTAATTATTTCATTTTTTATTTCAAATCCTATAAATATAGTTCCTATTGAAACTATAATAGCTAGAAACATTAAAACGCAAGATACAATTAATTTAGAAAGAACAATACTTGATTTTTTTACAGGTAATGTATGTGTTAAATAACCCTCATCTTTTATTAAATTACTATAAAAACGCATTATCAATATAGCAAAAGTTACTATAGGTAAGCCAATTATAACCAATACTGTAAATACCTTTATTAATGTAGAAGGAATTTCTAAAACAGATATATTTTCTGCAATATAAGAAATTATTCTATTAGCAAAAGACAATATTAATGATATTAAAAAAATTGGTAATATTTGTTTTGCTGATACTTTAAATTCATACTTTAATAACTTTTTTAACATTTAAATTCCTCCCTAAATAATAAATCTATTGTTGTTTTTTTATTAATTCTTATTTCTTCTGCTGATTCATTTAAAACAATTTTTCCTTTATTAATAAATATAACATCATCTAATATTTTTTCTATATCAGCTATTAAATGTGTTGATATTATAATGCTTGACCCTTCGTTAAAATTATTTAAAATTGTTTCTAAAATATAATCTCTACTTGCAGGATCTACACCACCAATTGGTTCATCTAATATATATAAGTCTGCTTTTCTACTCATAACAACAATTAATTGAACTTTTTCCTTTGTACCTTTTGACATAGTTTTTAATTTATCAGTTACCTCTATATCTAATTTTTTTAATAATTCAAGGGCTTTAATTTCATTAAAGTCTTCATAAAAATCTTTAAAATATTCAATTAATTCTGTAACTTTCATATCCATATTTAAGTATGTTCTTTCTGGTAGATATGAAATAACTTTTTTACTTTCTATACCTGGTTGTTCACCATTTACTAATACTTCACCATTAGTTGGTTTAATTAATTCATTCATTAATTTAATCATAGTAGATTTCCCACTACCATTTGGTCCTAGTAAACCATAAATTTTACCTTTTTCAATTTTAATATTTATATTATCTAATGCTTTTTTTCTTCCATAGTTTTTATTTACATTTTTAAATTCTACTAAACTCATTTTTTACCTTCCTTCATTCTTAATAAATTCTATTACTTCTTCTTTAGAAATATTTAATTCATTCATATCTTTTATAAATTTTTCAATTTTACTTCCAGCCAATGATTTTTTCATTGTTTTTAAAACGTCTTCATCATCAGTAACAAATTTTCCAAGAGTCCTTTTTGTAGTTATCAATTTTACATCTTCTAACTCAGTTAAAGCTCTTTGAATTGTGTTAGGATTCACCTTAATACTTAAGGCAAGATCTCTTACAGATGGAAGTTTATCACCTTTTTTATAAATACCTGTAATAATAGATATTTTTAACTGATCAACCAATTGTTTATAAATAGGTTTATCATTATCAAATTCAAAAGTCATTAAATTCCTCCTTTGTGTTAATTAACTAATACAGTTATACATTTTATTAAATAAAAAGTCAATACATAATTAAAAAAAAATCTATTATTTAGATTTTTTTTGATACAAATTATAAAAAACATTAACACTTCCAGCCACAATAAATAAAATATTTACATTATATTCAGTTAAAACAGCATAAATATTAATTATAGGTTTTTCAATTATTTTAGATATAAATTTAAAGGCTTCATTAAAAACTGGCCAATTTAATGTTCCTATATATTTAAATAGCAAATATACTAAAAAAAAGAAGAAATATAAACTAATTATATTAAGCAATCCTTTAATAATTTTCATAAATCACTTATTTCTTATGCAAGTTCCAACTGTATATCCTGTTGATAAAGCAAGTGTAATGTTATAACCTCCAATAGGTCCATGAACATCAAGAGCTTCCCCCGCAAAATAAATTCCTTCATTAATTTTTGATTCAAATGTTTTGCTATCAAGGTATTTTAAATCTATACCTCCTCCAGTAACATATGCAGTTTCTAAATCTGAAACTTTTTTAACATTAAAATTCATGAGTTTAAGTAGAGAAGATATTTCTAAAATATCTTTACTATTTAACTGTTTAATTTTTATATCACTCTTTTTATTTAAACGATTTATTAAATAAGAACTAAATCTTTTTGAAAAATATATCGAAAAAAATGTACCTAATTCTTTATCTCTATCAAATTTATTTAATCTTTCAATTAAATCTTCTTTATTTATATCTGGAAGTAGATCTATATAGATTAATTTTTTCTTGTTCTTATATATATGTTCACTCATTTTCATAATTGATGTTCCACTTAATCCTTTGTGGGTAAAAATTAAATTTCCAAAACTATTTTTCTTTTGATAAATAACTTGTACATTATCAAATGATACTCCAGCTAAATCTAGTTTTTCCTCTAATTCAATTGAAGTTTCTGCAGGAAAAATAGGAACAATTGGTTGTTTAATACTTGAGGCAAATTTGATATTGTCTCCATCACTTCCTGTTTGTTTGAAACTAGAACCACCTGTTGCGATAACTATATTTTTTGTTATATAACTATTTTTATTAGTTATTATTTCTTTATAATCTTGATGTAAAATTATATTTATTACTTTTTCATTATAATTTATTCTCATTTTACTTGTATTTTTCATTAATATTTCTAATATTTCAGAAGCTTTATTACTTAATGGAAAAATTTGATTTTCTTTTTCTTCTTTTAAAATAGCTCCATTCTTTACAAAAAAAACATAAATATCTTTTGGTCCAAAATTATTAATTGTACTATATAAATATTTTTTATTGTAATCTACATTATTTAAAAAATCATTATTTGATTTTAAATTAGTTAAATTACATCTTCCACCACCTGTTATTAATAATTTTTTTCCAGGTGTACTATTTTTTTCTATCAAAAGAATGTTTTTATTTTTACTAGCTTCTATCCCTGCCATTAAACCGGCAGGTCCAGCACCTATTATAATTGCATCATACATATTTTCACCTATACAAGTATATCAAAATTATCATCTTAATATATTTATTCTAATCTATTTTTTTTATATCATTTTCAAATATTGAATATAAGTAGATATTTGTTATTTTTTTTGTTTTTTCCATAACAAATTCCTTATAGCCAATTAACTGTTTAACATAATTATCATCAGTTATATTTTTAAGTTTATAATCTATAATATCTATATGATCATCATATTCTAAAATCAAATCTATAACACCATGATAATCAATATTTTGAACATTATAAACAAATTCATATTCTTTATATATTTTAGCCTGGTTAATTTTATAAAATATTTCTTGATTTAAAAACAACTTAATTTTTTCTTTTATAAATTCATCTTCGATTAATGAATAATCAACATTTTTAAAATCTATCAATTCTAAAATTCCATGTATTTTTGTACCAAAGTTCATATTTTCAGTTTGTATTTTAGATACTAAATTTAACTGTTTTGAATAAGTTTTTTCTTCAATTATTTCATTATTAATCTTAATTTCACAAACATTCAATACCTCATCAGTATTTTTAATATTATTTTTAAAATCTATTTCCTTTTTTAATTTATAATCTTTTGTTAATGATAAATCATCTATATTTATATTATTATAACATTGAATTATTTTTGGTTTAATCGAATCTAAAAAGTCCTTAAATGATCTATATTTTAATTTACAGTTATCAGATAAATCTATATCAGTTATTTCCTCCTCATTATAATTTGAAGGAGTTATTAATATTATTTTTTCTTTTGCTCTTGTTAAAGCTACATAAAAAAGTCTGATTTTTTCACTTATTTCTTCTTCATAATATGTATTTTTATAAAGTTCTTTATAAAATGTATTTTTTATACTTTCATTATAATATGGAGTTATTATACCAAAATCTTTATTAACTATAAAATTTTTCTTAGTTTCTTTAGTATTGAATACACTGTATAAACCTGGGAAATAACATATAGGGAACTCAAGGCCTTTTGATTTAAATATAGTCATCATTACAACATTATCTTTAATATCCTCATTAATTTCTAAATTAGTTTTATAATCATTTTCTATAAATTTTTCTAAATAATCATAAAATGATTCAATATCATATCCTAAATCAGACAAATTAGTTGCCATATCAATCAATTTATCAATCTTTATCATTGACATATCAATACTACCTATCTCAATTAATTTATCATAAAAATCAAATTCTTCTATTATAAGATACAATAATTCTGTAATTGTTAAAAAATCCAGTTGTTTAGCAATATGTAATATTTTTGTATATAGATCACTTTCTTTAAAATTATTATTAATAAAATAATTAAATATATCTTGATCATTATTTTTAAATACAAAACTTCTATTAACACTAATAAACAGAAATTTAAAATCTTCATCTATTTCATTTTTTCTTATCTTAATTAGTAATCCAATTATGTTTTTTAAAACCATAATCTCTTTCCCATTACTTATTGTTTCATCTTTTTTTATTGATAATCCAATTTCTAAATATTCAAATATTATTTTATATAAATCATATACTTTTTTTCTATCTGTTAAAATAGCAAAATCTCCATAATTAACATTTCTTAATTTTTTTAAATCTTTATCGTAAATTTGATAATTAGTTTCAACTTTTTCTTTTATATCTTTTGCTATTGTGAAAGCTTCTATTTCTTCTGGTTTAAAACTACTGTTTTTATCATAATCATATGAATATATTTCTAAATTATTATTATGATTAGTTTTACCGATTTCAACATATTCTTTATTACCAAAAATCATTTGATGATTTTCTCTATAATTTGCTCCACCTAATGCATCATCCATTATTAAATTAAATATTATGTTTATATCATCTAAAACTTCATTTCTAGATCTGAAGTTTTTATTTAAATCAATCTTTAATCCACTATTTTTTTTTGAATAATTATCATATTTTGTTTTAAAAATATATGGATTTGCATTTCTAAATCTATATATTGACTGTTTAATATCACCAACCATATATACATTATCTTTTCCAATTAAATTTATAAACTGTTCTTGTATATCATTTGTATCTTGATACTCATCAACCATTATTTCCTTAAAACTATCTCTAATTTCATTTCTAATTTCTTCATTTTCAGATAATATTTTTATAGCAAGCTTAGAAATATCAATAAATTCAAAAATATCATTATTATGTTTGAATTTATTGATTTCATCATCAAATTGTACTATGATTTCTAAAATAGTTTCAACAGTTTCTTTCGTTTTATAGATAGTATTTCTAATTTCTTCTTCATCTTCATAAACAGTTAAACTTGCTAATTTTTTTCTTGTATTTTCTAATTCTTTTTTAGTTTTTTTAACATTATCTTCACAATTTTTAGGAAGATTTGATAGTTTATTTGGTATATTTTTTTTAATATCTAAATATGTTTCGCTTTTTAATAACTCATTTAGTTCATTTTCATATTTTATATAATGTTCTCCTTCTAAATGGATAGATAAATTATATAGTAATTCTTCAATTTTTATTATATTTGATTTCAAAAATTCAATATATTTTTTTATGTTTTTTTCTATTAAATCATCCAAATAAAATGTATTTATATAATTTTTTATATACTCTTTTTTATTAGTTAATTTATCAAGTTCTGAATCAATATAAAGAATTCCTTCTTCTATTGAAATATCATCTTTTACACAAAAATTTTCAATTAAATTTAAAAATAATTTATCATTTGTTTCATATTTTTTTTCAAAAACACTTTTTATTAGTTCTTTTTTCTTTATATCAATTATTGAATCATCAACAATTGAAACCGAATTTGTAACATTTACAACTGTATGATATTTTTTTACAATAGACAAAGCGTAACTATCAAAAGTAGTTATATATGAAGAATCTATTAAATCTAATTCTTCTTTCAATTCTGGATAATTTATTATTTTTTTTCTTATTCTATCTTTCATTTCTGCCGCTGCAGCATTAGTAAACGTTAAAATTAATAATTCATTTATATGAGTTCCTTTTTTTAATTTTTCAATTACTCTTTCTGATAATACAGCCGTCTTTCCTGAACCAGCACCTGCGCTTACTATTATATTACTACCTTCAGTATAAATTGCTTCAATTTGTTCTTTTGTCCAATTAGTCATCTAATCACCACCTAAAAATTCTAGTTTACTATATTTTTCTAAATCAATAAAATCTTTTTCTTTTTTATTACATACATCTTTTAACTTACAGTGCATACATGATAAATTATCATTGTCTAATCTTTTTGGATTAATCACAAAATTAGCATTTAGAATATTATCAATTGCTTCCTCTATTTTTTGATCTACTAAATTATTAATTTGATCTATTTGTTTATTAGATAATACTTTTGAATTAGCATGAAACCTATTATCTTGAGTAACTGATAGAGATTTTATTACTTCACTTTTTTCATAACTACTATCAAATTTATTTATTATTTCATAGCATGAATTACTATAACCTTGTAGTTTTATATTTTTTTCTTTTAAATCAATTTTTTTGTCTTCCAATATCTTTTGTAGATATATTCCAGCAATTTCAACATTTTTAAATATATTTGAATTTTTAACTGAATACAAATACATAGGTAGTTGCATATTTAAACCATGAATTAATACATTCATATTTGGTATTGCTTTACCCGTTTTATAATCAATTATCGCAACAGTAGTTTTATTATCTTGTTCATTATAAAATAACTTATCTATTTTTCCAACAAAAGTAATTTTAATATTTCTACTTTTATCTATATAAAAAGATTCTTCATACATTACTTTTTCAAGGCTGTTTTTTTTGTTTTGTTCCTTTATATTTTCTATAATAAATTCTAAATCTTTTTTCAAACTATTTATAAAATATTTTTCTTTATATGAACAATTAGCTATTAACTTTGATACAATTTCATTATATTTTGTTTCAAAATTAAAATCAGGTAAAAAAGCAACTGACAAAACTTCATGATAAACATTTCCTACTAAAGTACTAATTGAATTTTTGAACTTTTTAATTTTTAATATTTCTTCAATATAATAACGGAATGCACATTTATAATACTTATCTAAAGTGGTATATGAAAGATTTATACCTTTATTGATATATTTGGTTAAATCATCCTTATTTAACCCAGTAAAATCGTTGTTATAGCTATTATATCTTATGTTTGAATAACTATTATATAAAATTTCTAGATCTTTTTCAATAACACCATATTTTGAAAAAGTATCTTGCATTTTTGTTAATTTAATCTTATTATATTTATTTGAATAATTTAAAGGTATAGAAGGTTGTTTATTAATTTCTAAATTTAAATCTTCATTTAAGGTTGAAATATAAACTTCTTTTTCTTTTTCTTTTAATTTATATGTAATTGTTAAATTTTTAATACTTTTAATTTTTGATAAAGAACTATTCCTTTCTAGTTTGTTTTTTTCTATAATAGTTTCTATATCTAAACCATTTTTTATATTATCACTTATATATTCTTCATCTTTACATACTGTAGGAATTAATCCTTGATTAAATCCAACTAAAAAATAGTAATTATCTAGATCTAAAATAGATTCTTTTAAATTTATACATTCAATTTTATTTTTATACTTTATATTGTCAAAATTTGAATGTTTTAAATCATTAACTAACATATCTTTAATTTTTGCATAATCATTTATCCAATTATAATTATTACAAATTTTGATAATTTTATTATATATTTCTAAATTTTTTGAATTTAAAATACTATATTTTTTTTCAATATATTCTAATGTTTCTTTTATATTTGGTTTTAAATTATCTAAAAATTCTTTTACTATTTTTGTTGAAAAAATACTTGTTTCTTGATTTAATTCAATAGGAATATTAAAAAATGAAAATATCTTTTTTATTTGTTTTTTATATTCATCAGATAAATTTAATAATTTTATTTTATTAATATCAACACCATTATTTAACAATTTTATAATTTCTACAGCTACAAATTCTACTTCAAAATAAATATTATCAAATTCAAATAATTTTTGACTATTTTGTATTTCATATTGATTTTTATTAATTTCAATTTCGTTATTTATTTTTAAAATATTTATGATTTTTTGATTAAATTTATTTATATAATCATATCCATATACAATTATATTTTTATTTATAAAAAGTTTTAAAAAATCGTCGTTTTTTATTAATAATCCATTATTTTCTAAATCATTTTTCATTTCAACTAATATATTTAATTTTTTCGATTCATAATATTTATTTTCAATATAATACATATTATCAATATATACAAAAGCAACATCCATTTTTATACTATATTTATTCATTAAATAATATATAGTTTGTTTGTTGTAATTAAAAAAAATTTCTTTTTTTAATTCTTCAAATGATATATATTTTACATTTTGCAAAACATCATTTTTACTTACTTCTTTTATTATATTTTTTTTTAAAGAATTAGGGATAATAATTACAGTATTATCCTTTAAATTATCTAATATATTCATAATATCACCACTTAAATTATAACACAAAAAAAGTATAATGACATTATCATTATACTTATATATGCACAAATTATCTTTTTGAGAATTGTGGTGCTCTACGAGCTGATTTAAGACCTGGTTTTTTACGTTCTTTACTACGTGAATCACGAGTAACGAATCCAGCTCTTTTAAGAGTTAATCTATAACATCCTTCATTACCTTCATTTGGTTTATCAAATTCTAATAATGCTCTTGTTATACCTAAACGGATTGCTCCAGTTTGACCTGTGAACCCTCCACCATTTACTTTTACGTCAATATCAAACATTTCTTCAGTGCTAGTAGCAACTAAAGGTTGTTTTAAATCCATTACATTAGTTTCATAAGGGAAGAATTCTCTTACATCTTTACCGTTTACAGTAATGTTACCTTTACCAGATATCATTCTTACTTGCGCTACAGATGATTTTCTTCTACCAGTTCCTATATAAACTTTTTTATCTGCCATTTAAAACCCTCCTTATTTGTTTTGTAACTCAACAGGTTGTTGAGCTGTATGTGGGTGTTCTGCACCTGCATACACAAATAACTTTCTATACATTTGACGTCCAAGTCTACCTTTAGGTAGCATTCCTTTAACTGCTCTTTCCATCATTTCTACTGGATAATTATCTCTCATAACTCTTGCTGTTCTTTCTCTTAATCCTCCTGTATAACCACTATGGTTGTAATAAATTTTATTATCTAATTTATTACCAGTTAAATTGATTTTTTCAGCATTAATTACGATTACATTGTCTCCACAATCAATATGTGGTGTAAATGTAGGTTTGTTTTTTCCTCTTAAGATGTGAGCTATTTGTGTAGCAACACGTCCAAGATTTTGACCTTCTGCATCTATAACATACCAGTCACGAACTAAATCTTCTTTTCTTTGCATATATGTATTTTTCATATTAATTCCCTTTCTTATATTAGATTTTGAAACACTTGGTCCCAACAAGCATTTCTTATGGGATAAATTAAATGTACCAACTACGATTATATTAAAAATATGTATAAAAGTCAAGGCTTTATTCACCTAAATTACTTTTTTTGATAAATTTATTATTTAAGTGTAAATTATTTACGTTATATCCCTAATTTTAATTTTTAATAGTATACTTTGCTTAAATACAATCCTTCTGGATTAGCAGTTTTTCCTGCTTTTTTTCTATCTTCAGATTCCAATATATATTTAATATCAAGTGGTGACTTTTTTCCTTCACCGATATCAATTAAAGTTCCTACAAGATTCCTAACCATATATCTCAAAAAGCCATTACCTATAAAGTATAATATCAATTCATTTTTATTTTTATTAATTTTAACATTATAAATAGTTCTAATAAAATCGGTTTCTTTTTGATTATCAAACTTTGTAAATGCTTTAAAATTATGAGTACCTTTTAGATATTTAATTGCTTTTTTCATTTTTTTAATATCTATATTTTTGTTATATTGGTATATATAATTTTTTTCAATAGGATTATATTCTCCAATATTCATTTTATAAATATACTCTTTTTTTACAACATTATATCTTGCATGAAAATCATCATTTACTTTGACAATTTTTTTAATATATATATCCTTATTAATTAAACCATTTAACGCTCTTTTTAATTTTTCTTCATTTATATTTATATCTAAATCAAAATGAGCACTTTGATTTAATGCATGTACTTTTGAATCAGTTCTTCCAGATGAATGAACAACAACATCAATATTCTTATTTATTTTTGTCAAAGCAGTCTCTAATACCCCTTGAATAGTGATTTTTGATGGTTGTTTCTGATAACCATAGTAATTTGTTCCATCATAGGAAAATGTCATTAAATACCTCATTAAATCACCTCAAGTCCTATCTAATTATAACTAGTATATTATTAAACATTTCTAAAAATGTCCTTTATTAAATCATTTATATCATCTCTATAACCAATTTTTATATTTTTTTTATTTTTAACTTTATCTGAAAATTTAATTATTTTTGGAGCGATAATACCATATTTTTTTAATTCTTTTGTATTACAAAATATTTCATATTTATTTCCTTGCATAACTATTTTTCCATCTTGAAGAACTATAACTTTATCCACACATTTATGTAAAAAGTCTAAATCATTTGTCGCAATTATTATTGTTTTTTTATATCTGTTTTTCAAAATTCTAATTAAATTAATAAATTCTTTCTTGTTTTTACTATCAAATCCTAATGTTGGTTCATCTAATATTACTATTTTTGGATTATATATTAAAATTGAAGCTAAGGATATTTTTTTATATTCACTTTTACTTAATTCTTGTAATCTTAAACCCAAATATGAATCATCTAGCCCAACCATCATTAGAGAATCAATTGTTCTTTTTTCTATTTCATTAATTCTATAATTGTACTTTTTACAATCTTCTTGGATAACGTCTTTTACTGTCTTATTAATTTTTTCATTTTTACAACAACTTGAAAGAAACCCTATATTTTGTTTTATTTCAATATTATAATCTGGTTTTGAATTAAAATCTAATAAATAATTTCCAATTTCTATTGATCCACTACTTGGTGTTTTTATTCCACTTATTAATTCAAGTAATATTGACTTTCCACTTCCACTTTTTCCAATTATTCCATTTACTTTACTTATTAAAATGTCTATATTTATATTTTCTAATATATATTTTTGTTCCTTTAAATTCATAAAAAACAAATTATTTATTTTTATTTCCATAATTTATTCACCATCTTATCCATATCTAAAATTATATCATCGAAAAGATTATAATAATTTAATTTCGTTGATAATTCAACTAAAAACGGTTTATCAATTTCTAAATGTTTAAATATATTCTTATTTTTGAAAAAATCGATTTTTTTATCTTTAAATATAATACTACCCTTATCAAGTACCGCTATTTCCTTACCATATAGTGATTCTTCAATATCACTAGTGAAATTTATAACAGTTACACCTTGTTCATTATTTAATTTTTTTAATAATTTAAACATTTTATCTTTTACTAAATTATCTAACATTGAGAAAGAATCATCTAATATTACTAATTTAGGTTTAATTATTAAAATTGAAGTAAACACAACCAACTGTTTTTGTCCATCGCTTAAAGTTTTTGGATTTTGATATAAAAATTGGTCTAAACCAAGTTCTTTTAACACATTATTTATATCCATATCAATACTCTTTTTTGAGATAGATGAACTATTTACAGAAAAAATTATATCATCTATTACTGTATCCATTATTATGCTTTCATTTGGATTTTCAAGGGAAAATCCTATATCTTTTCTTAATTTTTTTATACTATTATTATTTAAATTTAGTCCATTAATCATTATAAAATTTTCTGTAGGAATAATACCTAACAAAATTTTTGCAAGAGTTGATTTACCAGAACCATTTGTTCCTAATATAGTTATAAAAGTACCTTTGTTTATATCTAAGTTCAAATTATTAAACAATTTTTTTTTGCCATAATTAAAAGTTAAATCATTTATTTCTATAATTTTTTCCATATAACCACCCGTACAGTATATTATAATATATTTACTTGTTTTTTACAATCTATTTATATTAATATAAAAGAAAAATACTAGTTTATTCTAGTATTTTATGGATAATCAATTATTGTGATTTCATAAGTGAATTTATTATCTTTTTGTTTTATTTTAACATTTGATTGATTTAAATCAAATTCTTTTCCCGTTTTAGCATTTTTTGTAGAACCACTTAAATAACCATTATCAATAAGTGTTTTTAAAGAAACCATTTGTATTTCTTCATTATCTGTCAAAAACATATCTACTCCAACATGATCTGCAACATAACTTTTTGCAGATTCTTTAATACTAGCTTTTTGAGTCTCAAACCCAGTAGTTTTATTTTCTTCCATTATATTCATTATTCCAGGAAATACTATAATAGATATTAAGCTTAAAACAACTAAAACAGCAATTATTTCTATTAATGTTAAACCTTTATTATTCATATTATAATTCCTTTTTTGATTGAATATTATAGCTTATTTTTAATAATAATTTTATTGGAAGAAATTTATTAAATCTATAATTTAACTTCATCATAATTCCTGGAACTATAACTAATTTTTTCTTAAACATATTTTTTACAGCATATTTTGCCACTTTTTCACTAGTCATTGACTTAATTGCAAAATTAACTTTCGCAACCTTATTAAACTCAGTATCTACTGGTCCTGGACATAAAATTGATATTCCTACATTACTTTTAATTTCTCTAAGTTCACCATAAATTGATTCTGATAAATTTAAAACGTATGCTTTTGAAGCATAATAACCAGCCATTAAAGGACCCGGTTGAAACGCTGCTGATGATGCAACATTTAAAATATATCCTCTATTTCTTTTAGTAAAATCTTGTAAAAAAAGTTTTGTTAATATATGTAACCCTTTAATATTTGTGTCAATCATATCTAATTCTTTATCTAAAGAAGTAGTAGTAAAATCACCATATACTCCAAATCCGGCACAATTAACTACAATTTCAATCTCTTGATCTTTTACTTTATTATAAAGTTCCATACAATTAAAAGTACTTGAAATATCAGTACTAATTATTTCAACTTTTGTATTTAATTCTGATTTAACTTTTGCTAATCTAGTCTTTCTTCTAGCAACTAATATTATATCATAACCCAAATTACTTAATTCTTTTGCAATATCTGCTCCAATACCTGAACTTGCTCCTGTTATCAATGCTTTCATGTAATCACCCTATGTACATTATATAATATATATTCATATTTTTCAAATAAAAGAAGATATTTTCAAAAAAAAAGACACTATATTGTGTCTCCCTCTACTAACTCTAAAATTACGATTAACGCATCGTCTCCTCTACGTTCAGTTAATTTTAAAATTCTTGTATATCCACCATTTCTATTAGCATATCGTACAGCTAAGTCATCAAATACTTTTTTAGTGGCTACTTTATCATTTTGCATAAAAGCTAAAGCTTTTCTTCTAGAAACTAAAGAACCATCTTTACCATATGTAATCATTTTATCAACAAATTTACGAGCTTCTTTTGCTCTTGTTTCTGTTGTTTCAATTCTTTCATTAGTAATAAGGTCTTTAGTTAAATTAGCAAGCATACTTCTTCTATGTTTACATGTACGTCCTAATTTTCTATAAGCCATAATATACCTCCTTTATTAGTCATCTTCGCGAAATCTAAGTCCCATATCTTTAATTTTATCAATTACTTCTTTTAAAGATTTTTTCCCTAAATTACGGATTTTCATCATTTCTAATTCTGATTTTTCTGTTAAATCACCTAATGTATTGATATTTGCTCTTTTTAAACAATTATAAGCTCTAACTGAGAAATCTAAATCATCTATTGATGTTTCTAATTTTTTAAGTTTGCTATCTTCTTGTTTTGCTGTCATAATACCAGTCATATCAGCTATTTCAGAAAGTTGTGTTAAAACATTAAAATGTTCTATTACAATTTTTGCTCCTAATGCCATTGCTTCTTCTGGTCGGATTGAACCTTTTGTATGAACATTCATTATTAGTTTGTCATAATTTGCATTTTGTCCAACACGAGCACTTTCAACATCATAACTTATTCTTTCAATTGGAGAATAAATTGCATCAATTGGAATAAATCCAATTTTATTATTTTCAACATGAACTTTGTTATCACTTGCAGGTACATAACCTCTACCATTAGCAATAATTAATTCCATATTTAATTTACCACCTTTAGATACAGTAGCGATTACGTGATTTGGATTCATGATTTCAATATCACTTCCACCAACTATATCAGAAGCAGTAACTATTCTGTCTTCTTCCACTGAAAGAGTTACTGTTTTTATTTCATCTGAATGATTTTTAACAACAACATCTTTTAAATTTAAAATAATTGTTGTTACATCTTCTACTACACCTTCGATAGTTTGAAATTCATGCATAACACCGTCAATTTTAACGGCAACTATTGCACTACCTGGCATACTTGATAACATAACTCTTCTAAGAGCATTACCAATTGTAGTTCCAAAACCTCTTTCCAAAGGTTCTAATTCGAATTTTCCGAAATTATTATTTTCAATATAATCTGTTATTTTATATATTGGTTTTTCAAAATTTAACAATTTGTACACTCCCTTTCTACTATCCACGTGGACGTTTTGGTGGACGACATCCGTTATGTGGAACAGGTGTTACATCATTAATTGAAGAAATTTCAAGTCCAGCTGTTTGTAATGAACGAATTGCTGTTTCACGTCCAGATCCTAATCCTTTAACATATACTTCAACTTTTCTCATTCCCATATCAAAAGCTGCTTTTCCAGCTGCTTCTGCAGACATACCTGCTGCAAATGGTGTGGATTTTTTACTTCCTTTAAATCCTAGAGTTCCAGCAGAAGCCCAACTTATTGCATTTCCTTCTTTATCACTTATTGTTACAATAGTGTTATTGAAAGTTGAATGAATAAATGCTTTACCTTCTGGTACATTCTTTTTAACTTTACGTTTTCTTGGTTTATAAGCCATTTAAATAACCTCCTTTTCAGTTACAATTATTTTTTCTTATTTGCTACTGTCTTTCCTTTACCTTTACGAGTTCTTGCATTTCTGCTTGTTCTTTGTCCTCTTACTGGTAATCCTTTTTTATGACGAGTACCTTCATATGAATTAATTTCCATTTTTGTTTTAATATTTACACTTATTTCACGTCTTAAATCACCTTCGATAGTATATTTTTCAATTTCTACACGAATTTGATCTAATTCTTCATTAGTTAATTCACCAGCTCTTTTGCTTGGTTCAATTTTAGCATCTTCAACAACTTTTTTAGCGATATTTCTACCAATACCATATATATATGTTAATGCTATTTCAGTTTTTTTATTATTTGGTACATCTACACCTTTAATACGTGCCATAAAACACCTCCTTATTAACCTTGTCTTTGTTTATGTTTTGGATTAGTACAGATTACTCTAACTTTACCCTTACGTTTGATAATTTTACATTTATCACATATTTTTTTTACTGATGGTCTTACTCTCATCTCTAATTCCTCCTATTTCCTATAGGTTATACGCCCACGTGTTAAATCATATTCTGATAATTCTATTGTTACTGTATCACCTGGTAAAATGCGAATATAGTTCATTCGGATTTTACCAGAAACGTGAGCAATTACAGCATGTTTATTTTCAAGTTCTACTCTGAATTGACCTCCAGGTAAAACTTCTAATACTTTTCCTTCAACTTCAATAGCCGACTTTTTATTTGATGATTTTTCCTCTTCAACTTGTGGTCTTCTATTATTTTGTTTTTTTGGCATTTTTTCACCTCTTTGTTAAAATTATATACCCATCTTTTGTTACTAAGACTGTATGTTCAAAATGTGCGGAAGGTTTATTATCACCTGTAACAATAGTCCAGTTATCATCTAACATAAACACTTGTCTAGTTCCTAGATTTAACATAGGTTCCACAGCAATAACCATTCCTGCCTTTAAGATAGGTCCAGTATTTTTCTTTCCATAATTTGGAACATCTGGTTCTTCATGAACCATATTTCCTATTCCATGTCCGACTAATTCCCTAATAACTCCTAATTTGTTTTTACTAGCAAAATTTTCAATGGCATAACCAATATCGCCTACATGAATTCCTTCCTTAATAACAGATAAACCTTCAAACAAAGATTTTTCTGTAAGTTCAAGAAGTTTTTTCTTATCATCACTTATTTTTCCAACTGGATAAGTCCAAGCTGAATCTCCATGATAACCTTTATAACAAGCTCCAATATCAATTGAAACTATATCTCCATCTTTTAATTTTCTACTACATGGAATTCCATGAACTACTTCTTCATTAATTGAAACACAAATAGATGCTGGAAAATCATATAGATTTAAAAATGATGGGGTAGCATTTGATTTTAAAATAAAATCATAAGCTAATGTATCTAGTTCTTTAGTAGTAATACCTGGTTTAATATATTTTTTCAAATAATTATGAGTATTACCTACTATTTCACCAGCTATTTTCATAAGTTCTATTTCATAATCATTTTTTATGTTTATCATAAATCACCATTAAGAACTTTTTGAATTTCGTTAAATGTTTCCATTTTACTTAAATTTTTAATCTCACATAAAACATTTTTATTTTTATAAAAATCAATAATTGGTTGTGTCTCATTTACATAAGTATTATATCTATTTTCAAATACTAATTCATTATCATCTTCTCTTTTTTGTAAAAGAGAACCACATCTATCACAAACATTACTAACTTTTGGTATTGATTCTTCTATTTCTGTGTTATAAACACTTCCACATTTTGGACAACTTATACGTCCAACAATACGATTCTTAGCGGTCTCTTTATCTACATTAATATAAAATACATTATTAATAATTATATTCATTTTATCTAACATTTCTGCTTGACGAATTGTTCTTGGAAAACCATCCAAAATAAATCCATTTTTACAATCTACATTATTTAAACGATTTTTAATTATTTCAATAATAATTTCATCTTTTACTAGATTACCTGATTCCATTTGTTGTTTTAGATATTGACTTATTTCTCCATCTTTCTGTAATTCAATTCTAAGTAAATCACCTACAGAAATATGAACTAAATTGTATTTTTCACATAATAGATTTGATTGCGTCCCCTTGCCTGCGGCAGGTGGGGCAATTAAAATAATATTTTTCAATTACTTTCTACCCCTACCTCTAGTAAAAGATCTAGTAACTAATTCACTATTTAATTGTTTGTAAACTTCAAGAGCTACTCCAACTACAATTAGTAAACTTGTTCCACCAATCCTTACACTTGAAGGTAAATTTGAAATAAGACTAAACAAAATTGGCACTGCAGCTATAAAAGCTAGACAACTTGCTCCAATTGTTGTAATTCTTTTTAAAATTGTTTTAATATGATTTGATGTTTCTTCACCTGGTCTAACACCTGGTATAAAACCACCATTTTGACCTAAATTTTCTGCTAACTCGTCTGGTTTTATTTGTAAGAAAGTATAAAAGTAAGCAAACACAAATATACAAACTATATAAATAATAAAACCTACTGGTGATGTTGTAACCAACCATTTGTTAACAAAATCTTTAACCGCTTCATTTTTTGAAACAGCGGCTACTATGCCAGGTAGCGACGTAATAATCGACGCAAATATTACTGGCATTACTCCTGCTGAGTTTAATTTAAATGGAATATAACTTTTTTGTGATCCATGTATACTTGCTGTTTTATTTGCATATTGAATAGGAACTCTACGTTCTGCTGTCTCAACAAATACAACTCCAAGTAGAATAGACACAAACAACACTATAAATCCTACGAATTTAAGTATTCCAATTAGCCCTCCATCAGGAACAAATGAATTAAAAGTAACATAGAACATATTTGGAAGTGTTGCTATGATACCTGCCATAATTATCATTGAAACCCCATTACCTAATCCTTTAGAAGTTATTTGATCACCTAACCATAATAGTAAGGCAGTTCCTGCAGTTAAAATTAACGCAAATGTCAAATAATCAAGTGATGTTCCATTATTTACAAAAGCAAACGAGAAAACATAACCTTGAATAAATGCCATAACAATTCCTAAATATCTAGTAATACGATTTAACTTAGTTCTACCAGTTTGACCTTGTTTACTAAGTTCTGAGAAATATGGAATAATATCCATTTGCAATAATTGCATCACAATTGATGCATTAATATATGGTATAACCCCTAGAGCAAATATTGAAAATTGTTCTAAGGCTCCACCACCCATTGCATTGATAAGTTCTAGAAATCCTAAATTAGTATCTCCTAAACTATCTCTGTCAATTCCAGGAACAATAATTGAAGTTCCTAGCTTAAATATAAATAAGACAATGAAAGTGAAATAAATTCTCTTTCTTAAATCCTTATTTTGAGGATTAAATATTTGCTTTAATCTTGCAAACATTTTAGATCACCTCTACTTTTCCACCTAATTTTTCTATTTCTTCAATAGCTTTTAAAGAAAATTTATGTGCTTTAACTACTAATTTTTTCTCTAAAGTTCCATTTCCTAAAATTTTAATTCCATCTAATTGATTTTTTACTAATCCCATATCTTTTAATAATTCTGGTGAAACAACTGCTTCATTTTCAAAATTATTTAAATCACTTAAATTAATTACTGCATATTCAACTTTAAATCTTGCATTTGAAAAACCTCTTTTTGGTAAACGTCTATGTAATGGTATTTGTCCACCTTCAAAACCAGGTTTATGACTATATCCACTTCTAGACTTTTGTCCGTTTTCTCCACGTCCAGATGTTTTTCCAAGTCCACTACCTGGACCACGTCCAACTCTTTTACGAGTTTTAGTTGCTCCTTCATTTGGAGCCATTGTATGTAATTTCATCTAGATTATTTCCTCAACTTTCTTACCTCTTAATGTTGCTATTTCTTCTGCTGTTCTTTGAGATTTTAATGCATTAAGTGTTGCGTTTGCCATATTAAGTTTAGTGTTTGATCCAAGTGATTTTGATAAAATATCTTTAACTCCAGCTAATTCTAATACAGCACGAACTGGACCACCAGCTTTTACTCCTGTACCTTTACTAGCAGGTTTTAACATTACTCTACTTGCTCCTTGAACTCCAATTGCTTCATGTGGGATTGTTCTTTCATCAACTATTGATATACTAACTACATTTTTAGTAGCTGCCCCAACGGCTTTTTTAATTGCATCTGGTACTTCGTTTGCTTTTCCAGTACCTAGACCAACTTTACCTTTTCTATCTCCTACAACTACTGTAGCAGAGAAACGGAAATGGCGACCACCTTTTGTTACTTTCGTAACACGACTTATGCTAATAACTTCTTCTTCGTAAAGTTTCGGTTGTTTTTCTCTTGGTTGTCTATTTTGTCTTGGGCGTGGTTCTCTTTTATTATCTTCCATTTGTTACCCTCCTTTTAGAATTCTAATCCATTTTCACGTGCTGCTTCAGCTAAAGCTTTTACACGACCATGATATAGGTACCCACCTCTATCAAATACAACTTTTACTATTTTTAATTCTGTTGCTCTTTTTGCTAAAACTTCTCCAACTTTAGTAGCTGCTTCTACATTTCCACCGTTTTTAATTTTTAAATCTTTATCGATAGAAGAAGCACTTACTAATGTAGTTCCTGTTTCATCATTTATAATTTGAGCAAAAATATTTCCGTTTGATCTAAACACATTTAATCTTGGAACACTTTCGGTACCACTAATTTTATTTCTTACACGAATGTGTCTAGCTTTACGTACTTCGTTACGAGCTACTTTTTTTATCATAAGTATGCATCTCCTTTACTAAGTTATGCTGCTTTTTTTCCTTCTTTACGACGAACAACTTCGTCTTTATAACGGATTCCTTTACCTTTATATGGTTCAGGTTGTCTTACTTTTCTGATGTTTGCAGCAAATTCACCAACAAGACATTTATCAATTCCTGTAATAGTAAGTTCAGTATTACTTGGTACTTCAACCGTAAGTCCTACTGGAACTTCTAATTCAACTGGATGTGAATAACCTGCACTTACAACAATAGTATTACCTTTTTGTGTAAAACGGTACCCAACACCAATAATTTCTAATTTTTTTTCATATCCGCTTGTAACACCAATAATCATATTATTGATATTAGCGTTTGCAGTTCCATGAAAATTTTTGTAAGCATCACTTTTTCTTGTAACTGTTAATTCATTATCTTTAACATCCACAGTGATATTACTATTAATTACAGTAGAAAGTTCACCTTTAGGACCCTTAACTGTAACTGTGTTACCTTCAACGGCAACTGTAACATTTTCAGGTACTGACAATATTCTATTACCAATACGACTCATATAAAATCCTCCTTACTTTCTACCAAATATAAGCTAAAACTTCTCCACCAAGTGCATTTTTTCTAGCTTCTCTATCAACCATAAGTCCTTTTGAAGTAGACACAATTGCAATTCCAAGTCCATTAAGTACTTTTGGAAGTTCTTCTGCTTTGGCATATACACGTAATCCTGGTTTTGATATTCTCTTAAGACCAGTAATTACACGTTCTTTGTTTTCTCCATATTTTAAGTTTAATACTATAATATTTTGAGTATCACTCTTTTTAATTTTATAGTCGATTACGTAACCTTCTTCTTTTAAAATTTCAGCAATTCCTTCTTTAATTTTAGAAGCAGGTACTTCAACTTCTTTATATCGCATTTGATTTGCATTACGAATTCTTGTAAGCATGTCTGCGATTGGATCTGTCATATAAATTCCTCCTTACCAACTAGATTTTTTCATCCCTGGTATTTGTCCTTTGTAAGCTAATTCTCTAAAACAAATACGACAAATTCCATATTTTTTTAGCACTGCATGAGGTCTACCACATCTATTACAACGAGTATATTCACGCACTTTGAATTTTGGTTTTCTACTAGCCTTTACGACCATACTTTTTTTTGCCATAATTTCCTCCTAATAATATTACTTTTTAAATGGCATACCGAAGCTTTTTAAAAGTGAATGTGCTTCTTCATTTGTATTTGCTGTTGTAACAAAAACAATATCCATACCACGCACTTTTACTACTTTATCATACTCTATTTCTGAGAAAATTAATTGTTCTGTTAATCCTAATGTATAGTTTCCTCTACCGTCAAATGACTTGTTAGAGATTCCTCTAAAGTCCCTTACACGAGGTAATGTTATACTAACTAGTTTATCTAAAAAGTTATACATTTTTTCTCCACGTAAAGTAACTTTACATCCGATTCCTTGACCTTCTCTTAATTTAAATCCAGCGATTGCTTTTTTTGATTTTGTAATAACTGGTTTTTGACCTGTTATAATTTCTAAATCAGCTACTGCTGCATCTAATAATTTTGAATTAGTTGTAGAATCACCTACACCCATATTTAAAACTATTTTATCAAGTTTTGGAACTTCCATAACATTAACATATTTAAATTCTTCTCTTAATTTAGGTACGATTTCTTCGTTATATTTTGCTTTTAGGCGGTTCATAATTACCCTCCTTCCAATTAATCAATACTTTCGTTTGATTTTTTAGAAATTCTAATTTTTTTACCTTTTTTATCAATAGTATGTCCTATTCTGGTTCTTTTCTTTGTCTTAGGATCTATTATCATTACATTTGAAGCATGAATTGGTGATTCCATTTCAATGATACTTCCAGCTGTTTGTCCACTTGGTTTAACGTGTTTTTTTATAACGTTAACACCTTCAACAACAACTTTGTTATCTGCTCTTAATGTTTTTTTAATAAGACCTTCTTTACCTTTATCTTTACCAGCAATAACAACAACTTTATCTCCAGTTTTAAAGTTCATGCTTTTCCTCCTTCGAAAATTATAATACTTCTTTAGCAAGTGATACAATTTTCATATAATCTTTATCACGTAATTCACGTGCGACTGGTCCAAATACACGAGTTCCAACTGGGCTCTTATCGTCTTTTATAATAACGCAAGCATTATCATCAAACTTTATATAAGATCCATCTTCTCTTTTTAGACCAAATTTACTTCTAACAACTACAGCTTTAACTACTTTTCCTTTTTTTACTGTACCGTTAGGAATTGCTTTTTTAACAGTCACAACAACTGTATCTCCAATATTACCTGTTTTTACTTTACTTCCACCAAGGACACGTATAACTGAAACTTCACGTGCTCCAGAGTTATCAGCAACTTTTAAACGGCTTTCTTGTTGAATCATATATTGATCCTCCTCCCAGTTTCAATTATAAAATAATTGCTTTTTCTACTATTTCTACTAAACGGAAATGTTTTGTTCTAGATAGCGGTCTAGTTTCAGTAATACGAACTGTATCACCAATATTTGCTTCATTTGTTTCATCATGTGCAGCATATTTTTTTGAATATTTAACACGTTTTCCATATAATGGATCTTTTCTATAAGTTTCAACTAAAACTGTAATAGTTTTATCTGTTTTATCACTTACAACTTTTCCTATTAATTCACGTTTGATTTTTTCCATTATTTAACCTCCCCACTTAGTTCACGTTCACGTAATACAGTTTTCATACGTGCAACTAATTTTCTAAGTTCATTTATTCTTGAAGGTTTTTCTAGATTACCTGTTGCTTGGCTAAAACGCAAATTAAATAATTCTTCTTTAGCATCATCAATTTGTTTAAATATTTCTTGATTAGTTAATTCTCTTATTTCCTTAATCTTCACGTTTTTCACCACTTTCCTTCATAACAAACTTACATTTGATTGGAAGCTTATGCATTGCAAGTCTTAATGCTTCACGAGCAATTTCTTCACTTACACCAGCTATTTCAAACATAATTTTTCCTTTTTTTACAACTGCAACCCATTTGTCTGGTTGCCCTTTACCTTTACCCATACGAGTTTCTAAAGGTATTTTAGTTAATGAAAGATGTGGAAATATATTAATCCATACTTTTCCTCCACGTTTCATATAACGAGTCATAGCAACACGAGCTGCTTCTATTTGTTGTTGAGTGATCCAATCACCCTCCATTGCTACTAATCCATAGTCACCGAAATGTAATTCAGTGTTTCCTCTAGATACACCATCATAATGTAATCTGTGAGGTCTTCTATATTTAGTTCTTTTTGGTATTATTGCCATCGTTGTTACCTCCTTTTTCTTTTGAGGCAAGGATTTCTCCTTTATATATCCATACTTTTACACCGATTTTACCATAAGTAGTATCAGCTTCTTTGTGAGCATAATCAACATCAGCTCTTAAAGTATGAAGTGGAACATTACCTTCAGCATATCCTTCAGTTCTTGCCATATCGGCTCCACCTAAACGACCTGAAACTGCGGTTTTAATCCCTTTTGCTCCTGCTTTCATAGCATTTCTAATTGCTCTCTTTTGTGCGATTCTGAAAGAAACGCGCCCTTCGATTTGGTGTGCAATACCTTCTGCTACTAAAGCAGCATCAATGTCTGGGTTTTTTACTTCCATAATAGATATTTGGATATTTTCATCTACCATTTTAGCTATTTCATTTTTTAACTTTTCAATATCATCTCCACCATGCCCTATTACAACACCTGGTTTTGCTGTATTGATGATAACTTCAGTTTTAGTTGAATTTCTTTCAATAAGAATACTTGAAACTGCGGCGTCTTTTAATTTTTTTGTTAAGAATTTCCTGATTTTAACATCATTATTTAAAAATTTTGAAAAGTCTTTATTTCCTGCGTACCATTTTGATTCCCAGGTTTTGTTGATTCCAATTCTTAATCCAATTGGACTTACTTTTTGACCCATTAGTTACCCTCCTTTACTTAATTTTTTTCACTAACAACTATTGTTATGTGACTTGTTCTTTTTTTAATAGGATCTACACGTCCACGTGATCCACATCTCATTCTTTTTAAAGTTTGTCCTTCATTTACTAATGCTTCTTTAACAAATAACTTTGTTTTATCTAAACTTAAATTGTTTTCAGCATTTGCTACTGAAGAAACTAAAACTTTTTTAATAATTCTAGCAGCTTCTTTATTTAAATTACTTAATATTTTATCTGCTTCAGCTACGTTTTTACCACGTATTAAATCTATTACTAAACGGGCTTTACGAGGTGCAACTCTTATTCCCTTTGCAATCGCTTTTGCTTCCATTTTAGTCCTCCTTCCTGGTAATTAATTATTTTTTCTTCTTGTCGTCACCATGTCCACCAAATTTACGTGTAGGTACGAATTCACCTAATTTATGTCCAACCATATCTTCTGTAACATAAACTGGAATAAATTCTTTACCATTATGAACAGCAAATGTGTGTCCAATAAATTCAGGATAAATCGTTGAACGGCGAGACCATGTTTTAATTACTTCTTTTTTTCCTGATTCGATTACTTTTTCAACCTTTTTCATTAAATGACCATCAATGAAAGGTCCTTTTTTTAAACTTCTAGCCATTTTTTAAACCATCCTTTCACTATTTTTTACGACGACGAACAATTAATTTATCAGAATTTTTTTTGTTCTTACGTGTTTTATATCCTAATGCTGGTTTACCCCAAGGAGTAACTGGTCCTTTACGTCCGATTGGAGCACGACCTTCTCCACCACCATGTGGGTGGTCATTAGGGTTCATAACAGAACCACGAACAGTTGGTCTAATACCCATATGTCTTTTACGACCGGCTTTACCTAAACTAACTAACTCATGATCAGCATTTCCTACTTCACCAATTGTTGCTTTACAAGTACTTAATATTTTACGTACTTCACCACTAGTTAAACGAACTAAAGTGTATTTTCCTTCACGTCCTAATAATTGAACGCTTGATCCAGCTGAACGAGCCATTTGCCCACCTTTACCAGCTTTTAATTCAACGTTATGTACCATTGTACCTTCTGGAATATTTTCTAAAGGTAAGCAGTTACCGATTTTAATATCAGCTTTAACTCCACTTTCGATTTTATCTCCAACTTTGATTCCTTTTGGAGCGATAATATATCTTTTTTCTCCATCAGTATATGTGATTAAAGCAATATTTGAAGTTCTGTTTGGATCGTATTCTATTGATGAAACTGTTGCAAAAACACCATCTTTATCTCTCTTAAAATCGATTAAACGATATTTTCTCTTAGCTCCACCACCACGGTGTCTTACTGTAATTCTACCTTGGTTATTACGACCACCATTTTTCTTTAATGTTACAACTAATGATTTTTCTGGAGTTGTTTTAGTAATTTCTTCATTTACTAAAGTACTCATACCACGTTGACCATTAGTCATTGATTTATACGTTTTAATAGCCATATATATCCTCCTTCAAATTAAAGTTCAATTGAACTTCCTTCACTTAATTTTACTATTGCTTTTTTAACACGATTTGTTTTACCTACATAACGTCCAACTCTTTTTTTCTTTGGTTTAACATTAACGGTATTAACACTTTCAACTTTAACATTGAATATTTTTTCTACAGCTTGTTTTATTTGGGTTTTATTTGAATCAAGAGCTACACTAAATGTAATAACATTGTTTTGTGCTAATGCAGCAGTCTTTTCAGTAATGATTGGCGCTTTAATAACGTCTCTGTATTCACTCTTCATTAAACAAGCACCTCCTCAATCATTTTCACTGCTTCAGTTGTAACAATCATATTATCAACTGAAATAATATCTAACGTGTTAATTTCATTAGCTTGTAATAAAATTATATTTTCTAAATTACGAGTTGCAAGAATAACATTATCTGATAATTCATCAACTACAATTAAGACTTTTTTACTTATATTTAAGTTTTCTAAAACTTGAATCATTTCTTTTGTTTTAGTTGTTTCTAAATTAAAGTTATCAACAACGATTAATTCGCTTTCAATAAATTTATATGATAAAGCAGATCTTAAAGCTAAACGTCTTTCTTTTCTGTTCATTTTTTTATCATAACTTCTTGGATGTGGTCCAAAAACGATCCCACCATGATACCATTGTGGTGAACGTGTACTACCTTGACGGGCACGTCCTGTTCCTTTTTGTTTCCATGGTTTTCTACCACCACCACTTACTTCTCCACGTGTTTTTGTGTCATGGGTTCCTTGTCTCATAGAATTTCTAGCTAATGTTAATGCATCATATAAAACTGCATCATTTGGAACAATTCCCCAAACTTCTGCGTTTAATGCTAAATCGCTAACTTTTTCACCTTTTATATTTAATACAGATATTTTTTCCATATAATAACCTCCTAGTTTTCTTCAGTATTTTCTACTGGAGTCTCTTCAATTACTTCTTCTATTGTTTCAGTAACTTCAGGTTTTTCTTCTACTAAAGGTGTTTCAGTTGTATAAAAATTCAATTCTTCTGTTTCTTTAACAGTTTCTAGATTTTTAATAGCTGATTTAATAATAACTAATGATTTTTTAGATCCTGGAATATTTCCTTTTACTAAAATAACATTGTTTTCCATATCTACTGCTACTATTTCAAGATTTTGAATTGTAACTGTTAAGTCTCCCATATGACCTGGTAATTTCTTACCTTTAAATACACGCATTGGTCTCATTGTACCCATTGAACCTGGACCTCTATGATAATGTGATCCGTGACCCATTGGTCCACAACTTTGATTATGTCTTTTAATAACACCTTGGAACCCTTTTCCTTTAGTAGTTCCAGTAACATCAACAACTTCTCCTGCTGTAAAGATATCAGCTTTGATTTCTTGACCTAATGAATAATTGTTAACGTCTACACCTCTAATTTCCTTAAAGAAGCGCTTAGGTGTAGTGTTTGCTTTGTTGGTAATTCCAACAGAAGCTTTTGTCGCTAACTTTTCTCTCTTTGTATCAAAACCTAATTGAATTGATTCATAACCATCGTTTGCTTTTGTTTTTACTTGTGTTACCACATTTGGTTCAACTTGAACAACAGTTACAGGAATTAATTTTCCAGATTTTGTAAATACTTGAGTCATTCCAATTTTACGACCTAAGATTCCTTTCATTTCATTTCCTCCTTAAATTATAACTTTATTTGAATATCAACACCGCTTGGAATTTCTAGATGTTGTAACGCATCTATAGTTTCTTTGCTTGGATTGTTGATAACAATAAGTCTTTTGTGTGTTCTTTTTTCAAATTGTTCACGTGAATCTTTATATTTGTGAACTGCTCTTAAAATTGTTATTTTTTCAATATCGGTTGGTAATGGAATTGGTCCACTTACTTCTCCACCTGTTCTTTTAACAGTTTCAACAATTTTAACACAAGCATTATCTAAACTTTTATGTTCAAATGCTTTCAATTTTATGTTTACTTTTGTTTTAGACATATTGTATCCTCCCTTCGTCTATATCTCTGTATAGACTAGCTCCGTATGAAAACCCTGCACACAAGTTATATTTTCTAACAACTTAACCTGGTGTATCGGCAACCTCACACATCATCGCTTGTCACACATTCATAATTATACACAATAATTATATGAAAATCAATATATTTTAACACTTTTTTTAAATTAATTTAATTAACAAAAAAAGATAACCTAAATTATCTATCTAAATATATTATTGTAGAAATTCCTGCAAGCATAATTCCTATTCCAATTAATGGAAAACTAAATTCATTAAAGAGAAAAAATGCAAGTAACGATAAACAAAAACCAATTGTTATTCCTTTAATAAAATTACTTCCCTTGTTTTTCTTTATTACACTAGGGAGATCACATTCTAAATTTACATTAGCGATGTGTCCTGGTATTCTTTTTTTAATCGGTAGTGGTTCTATCCAATTATTCCCATTGTTTACTTTCAAACATTCTTTTCCATAATAACTTTTTAAAGCTTTTTCTATATTATTATAAGAATAAAATTTTCTACCTTCAAAATCATATAACTTAAAAGGGTAAACATCCTTTTTTAGAAGTACTGGTTCTTTTAAAAATTTAAACCAAGGAATAGCGATAGTATGTGAAGTTAAACGACTATTTTTAAATACATCACTTAATTTATTTGCTAAATTTAAATATATTTTTTTTAAAAATACTGCATTAACACCCAAATTATCAAGAAAAATCAATCCTGGTACAAATAATTTAAAAGGTAATCTACATAATTCTTCTATCAGCTTGTTATTAGCGATATTATCGCACATTACAACGTTAATAAATATTCCGTCCCCTGGACATCTATTTTCAAGAAGATAATTTACTTCTTGTATATATGTTCCTTTTTTTCTAATTTTCATAGAAGGTATTAAGGCATTATATTTTTTATCTGTTTCAAAACATTGAAAATAGTATTTATCAGGCAAATCTTTTTTAAGTCCTTTAATAAGTCTATTCCAATCTTCTCTTTTTACACAAACAGTCATATTATCGTGCCAAGGAACAAAACCACCATAATTATATATTCCTAACGCAGCACCTGCAATCAAACCATAATTTATTTTATTATTTACACATACTCTATGTAATTCATCCATTATATCAAGCATAGCAAGTTGTAATTGTCTAACAGTAATCTTAGTACCATCTTCCAATTCTTTTAAGACATACTCTTGTTTTTCTAAAATGTATTCTTCTTTTTTCATATAAAATACCTCATCCAGATATATAATATCATAATTTCAAAAAAAAAAGCAAGTGTTATACACTTTACTTTACAAACGGTATCAAAGCCATGAAACGAGACTTTTTAACTTCATTAGCAATATGTCTTTGGTGTTTTGAACAAGCACCAGTTACTCTTCTTGGTAATATTTTACCTTTATCTGCACTAATATATTTTTTAATTATTTCAGCATCTTTATAATCTACTGATTTACCAGCACACATTTGACATATTTTTTTCTTTTTTCTATAAAATTCAGCCATTTTATTTCCTCCTTATTAATCTAGGAAGTTTTCATCAATTGATACACTATCTCCAAAATCTGCAAAAGGATCATCTCCTACATTTACATCATTTGTGAAATTTGTATTACTTTGATAATCATATGGTGTAACATCGTTGTTTGAACGACTTTGATTTTTACTTTCTAAAAATTGTACATTATCTGCAACAATATCAGTTGTATATTTCTTATTACCATCTTTATCATCGTAACTACCAGTTTGAATTCTTCCTTCAACTGAAGCTAAACTACCTTTATCTAAATAATTACAAACATTTTCAGCTTGTTTTCTCCAAATAATACAGTTTATAAAATCAGTTTCTTTTTGTCCATTTCCATTACTAAATGTTCTGTTAATTGCAACAGTAAATCTTGCAAAAGGAACATTAGAACTTGTATATCTTAATTCTGGTTTAGCAGTTAATCTACCAATCAACATTACTCTGTTCATTTTGTTACCTCACTTTATTTTTCGATTTTTGTAATTAAATGACGTATCATATCACTACTGATTAAACCTAAACGATCAAATTCTTTGATTGCTTTGTCATCTTCAGCTTCTAATTCAAATACAAAATAGTATCCGCTTTTGAATTTTTTGATTTCATAAGCTAGTTCTTTTTGTCCTAAATCTCTAACTTCTTTTATATTAGCACCATTACTAGTTAAAATGCTTTTAAAGTTATCTGAAACTTTTTTAACATCTTCTTCTCCTAATGTTGGTCTAACGATAAACATGATTTCATAGTTTTTCATTTTTCCACCTCCTTATGGTCATTGGCTTTTTAAAAGCAAGGAGTAAATTAATACTCGCTTACGATTATAACAAATATAATTTTTAAAGTAAAGCCTTTTTAATTATTTATATTAAGTTTAATTATAATATGTTAAAAAGACTAAATTAATGTATAAATCTAATTAGACATTAAATCTAAACAAACAAATATCACCATCTTGCATTTGATATTCTTTTCCTTCTAATCTTGCTTTTCCAGCTTCTCTTACTTTTAATTCAGAACCATACTCTTTTAAACTCTCAAAACTCATAACCTCTGCTCTAATAAAACCTCTTTCGAAATCAGTATGAATTATTCCAGCACAAGCAGGCGCTTTCATTCCTTTTTTAAAAGTCCAAGCTCTACATTCATCAGTTCCAGAGGTAAAATAAGTTGCTAAACCTAACAAATCGTATGTTGATTTAATAAGTTTATCTAATCCACTTTCTTCGATACCTAAATCATTTAAAAATTCTAATTTATCAACATCATCTAATTCACTTAATTCTGATTCAATTTTAGCACTCACAACAATTACTTGAGATCCTTCAATTGATGCATATTGTCTAACTTTTTCAACAAACATATTTCCATCTGAATTTAAGTCATCTTCACTTACATTAGTCATATAAATAATTGGTTTTAACGTTAAAAAATTAAAATGTTTAATTATTGATAATTCATCTTCACTAAACTCTAAATTTCTTAATGCATTATTTTTTTCTAATGCAATTTTTGATTTATTTAGAACATCAATTTCTGCTTGAACATCTTTTTCTCTTGTCATAACTGATTTTTTTCCGATTCTATATAATCTATTATCTAAAACCTCTAAATCAGCAAGCATAAGTTCAACATTGATTATTTCAATGTCTCTTATTGGATCAACTCCACCCTCTACATGGATAATATTTGTATCCTCAAAACATCTAACAACTTCAACTATTGCATCTACTTCTCTAATATGAGATAAAAATTGATTACCTAATCCTTCTCCATTTGAGGCCCCTTTTACTAGACCTGCTATATCTGTAAATTCAAAAGTTGTTGGAACTAAACTTTTTGGTTTATATAATTCATTTAAGAAATCCAATCTTTTATCTGGAACTATAACAACTCCAACATTTGGTTCAATAGTAGCAAATGGATAATTTGCTGCTAATATGTTTTTCTTTGTAATTGCATTAAATAGTGTTGACTTACCTACGTTTGGTAATCCAACTATTCCTGCTGTTAAACTCATAAAAATACCTCCTAAATTATTTTTAAAACAATATTACTAGTATAGCATCTTTTTACTTTTTTTTCTAGTATAAAAAAAGCAATCAGATGATTGCTTATATTGTTGATTGTGTACCTACACCTATAGGTATTCCGATAATATACCAAATTATAATAAATAAAATCCAAAATAATGAAATAAATAATAACGTGGGCATTATCATTTTCAAAGTATCAAATATACCTATTTGTTTTTTTTCGTCATTTCTATATTTTTCTAAAAATGCTAGAAGAATTAAAAAATATACAAAAAATGGTGTCATTGATTTACCTATACTATCAGCTACTTTGAAAATAAATTGTGTGAAGTCTGGTGTGATATTTGATCTCATGAATAAAGGAATTACTGTTGGTGAAAGTAAATTCCATTTTGTTATTGTATCGGGTATTAAAAAACTCATTATAATCACTATAAAAATAAATAGAATTATAAGCGGAGGTCCCGACATTTGCATAGAACTTAGCATATCAACTAACTTTACACTTATTACCTCGCCAATATTTGTCCATTTTAAAATGGCTATCATTTGTGATGCAAAAAACATCAAAACAAACATAAATCCTAATTTTTCAAAATTCTTTGATAAACCTAAACTATAGTCATGACTATTCTTAATATTTCCAGAAATTTTTCCATATACTAATCCACATACCATCATAACAAAAATAAAAATTATAACTATTCCTTGACTGAATGAAGAGTTTTCACTAAATAATTTAGCAATATAATCTGATTTACTTTGATCAAGTAAAACTCCAGCCCCTGGTAATTTTATATCAATTATCATATAAACAAAAATCAATATAGTAAATAAACCTGATAATAAAGATAATTTCAATCCCTTTGAAGAAGTATTCAATTCTTCAATTTCTGAAGTTTGTTTTTTGGGAAATTTAATAACCAAAAATTTATTTATTATTGAAGATCCCACAAAAGATAAAACTATTGTAGAAATAATCATTATATATATATTTGATAACAAATTATAAGTATAATTTGGATCCACATCCAAGTTTGCAGCATTTTGAGTCATTACACCCAATAAATAATCATTATAATTAAAAATTAATCCCGTTCCAGAACCTAATGTTATTCCTATAAAAGCAATTAAAATTCCTAAAATGGGGCTACGTTCTAAATATTTATATATTAAGCCTGTTAAAGGAATCAAAAATATATAACTATATATTCCTATGACAGAAGAAATAATTCCTATAAATAAAGTCAAAAATACTATTATTTCAAATTTAAATCTTCTTCCTCTAGTAAATATCTCACTTATCAAACCACTTTTTTCACATATACCAATGCCTATTAATGCAACAACAATAATTAAAGGTTCGAAATTAATAAAACTACTTACTGCATTACCAATTATAAATTTTAAACCATCAATACTCATTATATTATTTACAATAACTAGACTTGTTTCTAAAGAATCATTTCCAATATATGTTTTACTACCTTGAAAACTTATTAGAGATAAAATTAAACTTGCTAAAGATACTAAAATAGTCAAAACGATCATTGTTGAAACAGGACCTTTTAATTTATCATTTTTCTTTATTTTTTTCATATTACCTCCTAGTAAGTTACCACTTTTTTTAATTTTTTATTAAAATCAATTCTACTCAACATTATACTTCTACCACAATTAAGACATTTTATTTTTATATCTGCACCTACTCTTGTAATTTCCCACTCATTTGTTCCACAGGGATGTTGTTTTTTCATTATTACAACGCTACCTAATTTATACTCATGCATTACGAATCACCACCTGATTATATGAAACATTTATTCCTTTTTTATCAAATTCTATTTTAATATGTTTTAAAAGTTCTCTTTTAATACTATATTGTTCCATTGAAATTGTTTTTACTAACAATTTATATGTTATAACTGAATTATCAATTTCATCTATACCAAGTAATTCTATACTTAATAAATTTGGCATATCATTTTTAACTTTATCAAATAAACCATTAAATATTTTTTCTATTTTTAAAACATCTTCATTATATGGAACTCTTATATCAATAATGGTCGCTGAATTATCTAAACTATAATTGATTACTTCTGTAATATTACGGTTAGCAATAATTTTTATTTCACCAGTTATTGATTGGATTTTTGTGGTTTTTAATCCTAAACTAATTACTTTACCAGTAAAATCACCTATTTTTATAGTATCCCCAATTGCATATTGATTTTCAAATATTATGGTTGATCCTGATAAAACATCCTTTAATGTATCTTGTAAAGCCAATCCAATAACAACACCAACTACACCAATTGAAGCAATTATTCCTTTTGTTGAAATACCATATACTTCTAAAATAGATAAACTACAAACAATAAATAACAAATATTTTAAAATGTTTTTTACTAAACTATAAATTGTTTTACTTTTTCTTTCTGCCATAATATTTATTTTTAATTTAAGAATTTTCTTTAAAGAATTTACTAAAATAGCATACACAGACATTCCAATAATTATAATTAAAATTGGATATACTACTTCTTTTATTAAAATGATATCAAGAATATATTGCATAAATATTTACTCCTTTATGTCTAAAACTTCTAATATTCTATTTAAATCAGCAGTATTTGTAAAACAAATTTCTATTTTTTTATCTTTGATTTTTACTCGTGTGTCTAATTTATCACGTAACATTTCTTCTACATACTTATAATCATCAAAAGTTTCTCTTTTATTTAAAGTTACTTTTCTTTTTAATTGTTCATCTGAACTAATTGATTCTATTTCTCTAACAGTAAGGTCTTCATTAATTATTTTATTTGCCAATTCCATAATTTTTTCTTCGGATTCTAATTTACTTAACATTCTAGCATGACCCATTGTTAATTTGTTTTGAATAACCATTTTTTGTACTTCTTTTGGAAGTCTTAAAACCCCCAAAATATTAGTTATATGGCTACGGCTTTTTCCTACTTTTTTTGCTAATTCATCTTGTGTTAAACCTAATTTTTCTAACATTGCTTTATATGCAATTGCTTCTTCTATTGCATTTAAATTTTCTCTTTGAAGATTTTCTAATAGAGCTATTTCCATCATTTGATTATCGGTAAATTCTCTGATTATTGCTGGTATAGTTTGATTTCCTGCTAATCTAGAAGCTCTTACTCTTCTTTCACCAGCAATTATTTCATAACCTTTTATGCTTTTTTTAACTATTATTGGTTGAAATACACCATGTTCTTTAATTGATAAAGATAATTCTTCTAATGCTTCATCATCAAATATTTTTCTTGGTTGATAAGGGTTTGGTCTTAATTCATCCAAATCAATTTCAAATATTTCTTCATGTGTAGATGTTTTATATATACTATCTTCCATTGCTTCTAAATTTAAATTTTCACCATTGAAAAGTTGCTCAAGGCCTCTACCCAACGCTCTTTTTTTATTTTCCATTTCTATCAATCACTTCCTTAGCTAAATTAAGATAAGCCTCTGTTCCTCTACTATTTGGATCATAAGCTAATATTGGTTTACCGTGGCTTGGTGATTCCGATAATTTAACAAGTCTTGGAATTATCGTATCATATACTTTGTCTGTAAAATAACTTTTAATATCTTCTACCACTTCTAAACCTAAATTTGTTCTAGCATCTAACATAGTTAATAAAACACCTTCTATACTTAATGCTGGATTTAAATTTTTTTGAGCAAGTCTAATAGTATTTAATAATTGCATTATTCCTTCTAAAGCAAAAAATTCACATTGTACAGGAATTATTACTGAATCTGCCGCAGTTAATGCATTCGTAGTAAGAACACCTAATGACGGAGGGCAATCTATTATTATATAATCAAAAAGTTCTTTTGCTTCTGTTAGGTTTTTCTTAAGTTGACCACCTTTTATAAAAGCAGGATCCATTTTACTCATTTCCATTAATTCAAAATCTACACCTGCTAAATTAATTGTAGCTGGAATTATATATAAATTTTTAAAATTTGTTTTCATTATTGTTTCCTTTAATGAAGATTCATCTTTTAATAATTCATATATACTTTTATCATAATCAGTTTTACTAATTCCTACTCCAGTTGTTGCATTACCTTGAGGGTCTAAATCAACTAATAGAATTTTTTTATTAAGTACACCTAAAGATGCTGCTAAGTTTATACTTGATGTTGTTTTTCCAACACCACCTTTTTGATTAACTAACGCAATTATTTTTCCCATTTTATCACCATTTCTTATTAATATCTATTATATATTTTATCACACATTTCCCAATAAATCTATCTATTTATCTTCTTTATTATTTTATACTTATATAAAAGGAAAAGAATTAGATTATTTTTCTAATTCTTTTTTTAATTCATCTTTATTCATTTTTGTATAACCTTTAATACCTTGTTCTTTAGCCATTTCTTTTAATTCATTTAAACTTAAATCTTCTAAAGTTGCTTCTTTAAAATCAAATTCAACTTCTTCTTCATCTAATGGCATTACACCATGTTCAACTAAATAATCAATTTGTTCTTTTGTAATCGTTTCACATTCAACTAAAGTTAATGCGATTAAATCCAATAATTTTCTTTCTTTTTTCAACAATTCAGTTGCTTTATTATAACATTCATCAATAATTTTTCTCATTTCTTGATCTATTTCAAATGCTACTTGACTTGAAAAATTACGGCTCTTATTATAATCTCTACCTAAAAATACACTACCCTCTTGTTGTTCAAATTGAACAGGTCCAAGCGAACTCATACCATATTCAGTAACCATAGCTCTTGCTATTTTTGTTGCTTGTTCAAAATCATTATGAGCACCTGTAGTAACTTCATCAAAGACTAATTCTTCAGCAATTCGTCCCCCAAGTAACCCAATAATTCTTTCTGTTAATTCTTTCTTAGTTGATGTAAATTTTTCTTCTTTTGGAAGCATCATTGTATAACCACCCGCATATCCTCTTGGAATAATAGTTATCTTTTGAACATCATTTGCTCCATCTAATTTAATTCCTAGAACAGCGTGACCTGCTTCATGATATGCAACCAATTTTTTCTCATGCTCATTATATTTTTTAGAAATCTTTGCAGGACCCATTAATACTCTATCATGTGCTTCATCAACTTCAGACATTGTAATGAAATTTTTATTTCTTCTTACAGCTAGTAAAGCAGCTTCATTTAATAAGTTTTCTAAGTCAGCTCCACTAAATCCTACTGTTCTACTTGCAATATTTGAAAGAATAACTCCTTTTGCAAAAATCTTATTTCTTGCATGAACAGCAAGAATTTCTTCTCTTCCTTTAGCATCAGGTAAATTTACTTGAACTTGTCTATCAAATCTTCCTGGTCTAAGTAATGCAGGGTCTAATACATCTGGTCTGTTTGTAGCAGCGATAATTATTATACCTTCATTTGCTCCAAAACCATCCATTTCAGTAAGTAATTGGTTAAGTGTTTGTTCACGTTCATCGTGACCTCCTCCTAAACCAGCTCCTCTTTGTCTTCCTACTGCATCTATTTCATCAATAAAGATAAGACAAGGTGCATTATGTTTTGCTTGTTTAAACATATCACGTACACGGCTTGCTCCTACACCTACAAATAGTTCAACAAATTCTGAACCACTAATAAAGTAAAAAGGAACATTTGCTTCTCCAGCTACTGCTCTTGCTAATAATGTTTTACCTGTTCCTGGTGGACCAACTAATAGAACTCCTTTAGGAATTCTTGCTCCTAATTTTTGGAATTTTTTTGGTTCCTTTAAAAAATCAATAAGTTCTTGAACTTCTTCTTTTTCTTCTTTTAATCCAGCAACTTCATTAAAATTGATTTTTTTATTATCTTCATTTAATTTTGCTCTACTCTTTCCAAAATCCATTGATTTATTAGCTGAGTTCATTTGTCTTGATATAAAGAAAAATGCTACTCCCACTAAAATAACGATTGGAAGAATGTTTATAATTATTAATAATAATGTACTTGATGATGGATCTGATGATGTATTTATTTTAAACGCTTTTGCTTCTTCAGCAGTAAGTAATTTATTCATTACTTCTTCTGCAAGCGGAGCTCTAAAAAAGAACGTTTCATCTTTTTCATATGACTTTAACTGTCCTTTTATTTCATACACTCTTGCAGTACTTCTTGGTGTAATCGTAATTTCTTTTACAGTTCCTTTATTCATTTCTGTAATAAATTCATCATATGATATATAATTTATTTTTTTATTTGAAATATTTATAAAATATAAAACACCACACATAATTATTAAAATTAATACATAAGGAATTAATCCTTTTTTTACTGTTTTTTTATTCATAATTTTTTTCCTCCTTAACAATACTCTAGTATTATATCATACTTTTCTTCTTTTGATTTATCTAAATTTGATTTTTTTAAACCAGGTATCCAAACAATTAAATCATTTGAATCTACTACAATTGGCCATACTTTTCTTTCATTTATGTTGATTTTTTCATTTATAAATATATCATTTACTTTTTTTGTTCCACTCATTCCTTTAATAGAAATCTTATCTCCATCTTTTCTAGTTCTAACAAATAGAGGTAAATTAATTTCTTCTATATTCAAACGACAAACAAAATTGTTTGTTAGAGAACTACTATCCACTACCATGATTTTATTACCATTATTTAGAATAATGTTAGTTTTAATTTCAATATTATATTCATCAATCTTTTTAATTTCATTTTTAAAGTACATTTTATCATATTCTTTAATACATTTTAATTTATTAGGTAATGATATCATAGCATTTGCTTTATCTGATTTTAAAAGATTATATATTGCATCCAAATGGCTGTCATTTATTAAATTTATTTTATTTCCATATTCACATTCAAGAATACGAGATATTATTCTTATTATTATTAAATGATCTAAATCATTAATTTTTTCAATTAATAAAACATTATTTACATAAACATTTATTATTTCTTTATTAACTTGTTTTTCTACATATTCATTATATTCTAACAAACTATTACTAAATTTACTAATTTTTTTACAAATACTTGGTTCCTCTTTCTTTAATTCCGGAACTATATACTTTCTAAATCTATTTCTAGTATACGTATCTTTATAATTAGAAAGATCTGTTGCATAATCAACATTGTTATCTACATTATATTTTAAAATTTCTTCTTTTGAAACTTCTATTAATGGTCTTAAAATATAGTAATTTCCATTATATGTTTTTTTTGAAAAACCACTATATCCTTTTAAAGTTGATCCTCTTACAATTCTCATTAAAACCGTTTCTAACAAATCATCCGCGTGATGAGCAGTTAATAAATATTTTGAATCATATTTTTTTACAACATCATCAAAAAATTTATATCTTATATTTCTTGCCTCAGTTTGAAAATTATCATCACCATATTTTTCAATTATCATACTTTCAAATTTTATTTTGTTTTTAATACAAAATTTTTCTACTTCAATTTTTTCTAAGAAACTTTCTTGTCTTACATTGTGATTTACATGAGCACATATTACATTAATATTTAATTTACTTTTTATTTCTGACATTAAATTTATTAAAGCCATTGAATCAGGTCCTCCACTGACCGCAACAACAACAGAATTAATATTTTTTAATTCATTTAATAAAAATTTATATGCATTTTCCATATATATCACCTCTACTTAATTTTATACTAAATCTTGATTTTAATCAATTATATTAATTACCATATGATTTTTTCAAATTTATTATCTTTTAAAAATTTATTCGTTTTTGAAAATGGTTTACTTCCAAAAAATCCTCTACTTGCTGATAAAGGGGAAGGGTGAACACTTTCTAAAATAAAATGATTTTTATTTTTTATTAATTCTTTTTTGCTTTTTGCATAATTACCCCATAAAATAAATACAATTGGTTTTTCCCTTTTTCCTAATAATTCAATAATATTGTCAGTAAATTTTTCCCAACCTCTATTTTTATGAGATAGTGGATTATCTTTTTCTACTGTCATTATTGAGTTTAAAAGTAAAACACCTTGTTTGGACCAATCTGTCAAATCTGTATTTATTCTTTTTATTTCTAAATCATTATATAATTCCTTAAAAATATTTTTTAATGATGGAGGTGTTTTTATTCCTTCTCTAACAGAAAAACATAATCCATGAGCTTCTCCATCTCCATGATAAGGATCTTGACCTAAAATTACGACATTAATTTTTTCATAACTTGTATTTATCAAAGATGTAAACAAATTATCTCGTGATGGATATATAGTCTTATTATTATATTCATTTTCTAAAAAACTAAATAAATTTTTATAATAATCTTTCTCATATTCTTCTTTTAATAATATATCCCACTCTTTACTTATCATAATTACACCTCAATATTATTTTATCATATGTTTAATTAAATTCCTTTATATTTTTTCAATTCTTTTTCCACAATTTTACGTAATTTTACTAAAGCATAAATATTTATAATTGCTTCTAAAGCAATCATTATATCAACAATTAACCATAGTAAGGTAGAAGATATTAAACAACCCAGAAATAATATAACAAGTGTTGATATTTTAAGAATATAAATATATTTCTTTTTAACTGTTTTTGAAAAATATTTTAAACTTGACTCACCATCATAATATCCTGTTAATATTGTGGAAAAGGAAAATAAAATTATTGATATAAAAACTAAATAATTTCCTATATTTCCAAGATGATATCTGAATGCATATTGTGTTATTTCAATTCCATTAACATCACTTAGAATCAAAGTATTATACGGTGAAGTTAAAATTATTACAACAGTAGCTGTACAAATTAACATAGTAGTTATATAAATTCCTATCATTTGAAGATAACCTTGTGTACACGAGTCATTTGTTTCTACAGTTGATGAAGCAATTGCCCCAGTTCCAAGACCTGCCTCATTAGAAAAAATTCCTCTTTGAACACCAATTATTATACTTCCTAAAAATCCAGAAATAAATGGTTTCATTGTAAATGCATCTTTTATAATGCTTGTAAAAAGATTTGGAATTAAATTAATATTCTTTATACAAATATATAAAGCTATTGAAACATATCCAATTATCATAATCGGAACTATTTTTGAAGAAACATCAGCTATTTTTTTAATTCCACCAAAAATTATAATTGAAACAAATATAATAATTACTAAGCCAACAATTATAGGATTTATATCAATAATTTGTTTTATTGATTTAGTTATAGTATTTGCTTGAATGCTTAAAAAGCCACCTACATAACTAATAATAACTAAAACAGCATAAATTCCACCTAGCAAGTTATTATTTAAACCCTTCTTAATATAATAACTTGGGCCACCTTTATATATGTTTTTTTCATCTTTTTCTTTAAAAACAATTCCTAATACGGTCTCACAAAAAGAAATGGACGCTGCAAGAAATGCTATTATCCACATCCAAAATATTGAACCAATTCCACCTAAATGTATTGCAAGAGCAACACCTGCAATACTTCCTACACCAATTCTTCCAGCTAAGACCATCATTAAAGTTTGATATGGTTTTATTCCAGTTGATGTTGTTTTTTTTACTATACTTTTAAACATTTTTTTAAAATGAAATTGTACACCTTTTAAACTAATTGAAAAATATAAACTGGATAATATTATGAACGATGTTGCGACTGCCCATAATAATTTATTTATTAAATCAAGCATCCTATCACCACTAATATTATATTTCAATCAGTTGTCATAAAATGTCTATTTATTTACTTTTATAAACTATTAGCTATATCGACAAATATATCAATATCAATTTGTTCTGCTCTTACACTTAAGTCCAAATTATATTTTTTTAAAACATCCGCTACTATTTCTAAATCATAATCCATTAAATTATTTCTAAGCGTTTTTCTTTTTTGTTTAAAAGAATCTCTTATCAGTTTGAAAAATAAATCTTTATTTTTTAAATTTTTCAGATTTTCTCTTTTTTTGAATTCTACTACAATACTATCAACATTTGGTTTAGGTAAAAAAACATTTTTACTAACATCTAATATCTTATTTACCTCAAAGTAATAATTTAAAAATACAGATAAAGAACTATAATCTTTACTTCCAGGACTTGCTTTAAATCTATTTCCAACTTCTTTTTGAACCATAACAACTATCTTATCAACATTAATATTTTCTTCTATTAATTTAACTATAATTGGAGTTGTTATATAATACGGTAAATTTGCTACTACATACATTTTTTTTGAATCATATTTTTTTATATCTTCAATAACATTACTTTTTAAAAAATCTTTAAATAGAATTTCTACATTATCCATATTTTGTAGGGTTTCTTCTAATAAAGGTTTTAAATTATTGTCAATTTCATAACATAAAACATTTTTAGAATTTTGTGCTAACATATATGTCAAAGATCCAGCACCAGGTCCTATTTCTAAAACAAAGGTTTCCTTATCTATTTCTGACTTTTTTATTATATTCTTAATTATATTTTCATCAATTATAAAATTTTGTCCAAACATTTTTTTAAAATTAAAATTATGTTTATCTAAAAGTTGTTTCATCTTTATTGGTGAATATTCCATTTAATCACATCCAGTGTTTTTATTATACAAAATAATAATTAAAAACACAAGAAAAAAAGACATTATATCTTTTTATATACTAAATAGTTAAATTAAACCATTCTAAAGCATTTTTTGTAGTTATTTTTTCAACTTCTTCTGTTGATATACCTTTTATTTCCGCAATTTTTTGAGCAACATATTTAACATTGAAAGGTTCATTCTTAGTTCCTCTAAAAGGTTCAGGTGCTAAATAAGGACAGTCTGTTTCAAGAACTATATTATTTAAAGAAATTTTTTCTACTATTTCTCTTTGTTTTACATTGTTTTTAAAAGTAATTGTTCCACCTATTCCTAATTTAATCCCTAATTTTATAAATTTTTCTGCCATTTCTAAACTATAACTATAACAATGCATTATTATTTTTGTATTATCTAAATCTATTTTCTTTAAGATATCATAGGTATCTTGTACTGAATCTCTACTATGTATGACAATCGCTTTATTGTATTTTTTTGCTAAATTAATTTGTTTTATAAATATTTCTTTTTGCTTAATTTTATCTTCATTTCCATAATGATAATCTAATCCTATTTCTCCTATACCAACTATTTTAGGATTTAATAAGTATTTTTCTATTTCTTTTAAACATTCATCATCACAATTATTTGCTTCATTTGGGTGATATCCAATTGTTCCAAATATATTTTTATATTTATTACATAACTCTACTACTTCTTTTGTTGTTGTTAAATCAACAGAACTAGCAATCATTATATTGTTTTCCATTTTTTTTATTACTAAGTCTTGGTTTTCGTAGTCTTCTTTTCCTAAATGACAATGTGTATCTATTAACATAACAACCTCCATAAAAAAAATTATACCATAATAAAGTATAATTTTCTATTTCTTTTTACATATAAAAATATATCTAATTAAACAACTAATTATAAACAAAACATAAAAATAATCTAACATATTTTGTTCCGTTATAGCACTACCTAAAACTATTAATGCCCCCACTGATAAACATGATACAACATACTTCATCTCTTTAGCATTTTCAATAGTCATAAATTATCCTTTCCAATTTAGTTATTCCCCACTATTAAAATATATCACAAGTTTATATATCATTCAATTAAATTTATACCTTTTTATGTGACATATTTTTTTGTTTACACTTTTTTACAAAAATATTACATTAGTTATTTATTTGTTCTAATTTTTCTTCTTTATTAATTCTTTGAAATAAAGGAATTGCTTCATTTAATTTTATTCCAAAATCCATTCCTTTAAAATTTATACTATCAATATTAATATTTTCTGTATTTAATTGATTAAATATATTGTTTGCTGTATCTGGTAGAAAAGGTTGTAATAAAACTGTTGCTGATCTAATAGACTCTAACAAATTATATAAAACTGTTTTTAATCTTTCTTGTTTATTTTCTTCTTTAGCTAAAATCCAAGGGGTAGTTTCATCTATATATTTATTACATCTTCTATATACTTCAAAAATATCATCGATTGCGTCGGCAACTTTAAGTTCATTCATATTTTTTTCTACTTTATTTTTTAACTCTAAAACCATTCTTTTTAGATCTTCATCTATCAATTCAAATTCTAATGGTTCGTATACAATTCCATCAAAATATTTATGACTCATTGATATTGTTCTATTAACTAAATTTCCTAAATTATTTGCTAAATCAGAATTTATTCTATCAATTATAAGTTCATAAGTTAAAGTTCCATCATTTGCATATGGAATTTCATGCAACAAATAATATCTTACAGCATCTACTCCAAATTCATTTACTAAATCATCCGCATATATTATATTACCCTTTGATTTACTCATTTTATCGTCACCACATAATACCCATGGATGACCAAATATTTGACCAGGCATCGGTAAATCTAAAGCCATCAACATTATAGGCCAATAAATAGTATGAAATCTTAATATATCCTTACCTATTAAATGAACATCTGCTGGCCAATACTTTTTAAATTCCTCACTTTGTTCTTTTTCAGGATCGTATCCCAAGAAGGTAATATAATTACTCAATGCATCTATCCAAACATATATAACATGTTTATCATCAAAATCTACAGGTATTCCCCATTTAAATGATGTTCTTGAAACACAAAGGTCTTGAAGCCCTGGTTTTATAAAGTTATTTACTATTTCATTTTTTCTGCTTTCTGGTTTTATAAAATTTGGATTTTTCTCAATATATTCTTCTAATCTTTTACTATAATTACTTAATTTCAAAAAATAAGCTTCTTCAGATTCACTACAAACCTCTCTTCCACAATCAGGACATTTTCCATTTACTAATTGAGATTCTGTAAAGAAAGATTCACAAGGAGTACAATATAAACCTTCATATGTACTTTTATATATATCTCCTTGCTCATATAATTTTTTAAATATTTTTTTTACAACTAATTCATGATTAGGATTTGTTGTTCTTACAAAATTATCATAACTAGTATTCATTATATCCCATATATTTCTTACTTCTAATGCTATTTCGTCAACAAATTGTTGAGGAGTCATTCCTTTTTCCATAGCTTTTAATTCGATTTTTTGTCCATGTTCATCTGTTCCAGTTTGAAAATAAACATCATATCCGTTTAATCTTTTATATCTAGCAATAGCATCAGCTAATACAATTTCATAAGTATTTCCTATGTGTGGTTTACCAGAAGTGTACGCAATAGCTGTTGATATATAATATTTTTCTTTTTCCATTTAAATTAATCCTCCATTCTTACTATCAAAACCACCAATTCTTTCATCCTCTACATTATCATTATCAGCTAATAAATAATATGTGAAAACACCTTGAATATATTTGGTATTAGCATTTAAAATAAATTGTTCCGAACTTTGATTTTGTAAAAATACAAATAAATGCCCTTCGTTAGATTTGTTGTTATAATAATCTTTATCAACCACACCTACTTGATTCATCATTCTAACATTATACTTACATCCAGTACTACTTCTAACAATTAAAAATAAAACTTCATTTGATTGCATATAAGATTTTATACCTGTTGGAATTTTTAAAGTTTCCCCAGGATTTATTATAATGTTCTCAATTAAATAAAAATCATATCCCGCACTATACTTTGAATTTCTATCTGGAACTTGATAATTATTATAAAGTTCTCTATCATCTTTTATATCTTTTTTAAATTGATCAAAACTTATTTTTTCAAAACCTCTATATTTCATATTATCCTCCTTTTTCCATAAAAAAACATCCATTTAAGGACGTGATTACGCGGTACCACCTTAATTTATAGAAAATTCTATACTCTCAACTATTTAACGCATATATACGGTCTAGACTAAATATCATCTAAACAGTTCCAGAACCATTCGAAATAAAAATATTTACTTGTTTTCACCAACCACAAGTTCTCTATAAAATTTTTTTATTTTTCTTTCCTTCATTACTTTTAATTTTTATCATTGTAACACAATATATATTAACTTTCAAGGTATTTTGATAAAAACTGCGCGGCTATTTGAGAAATTTTTTCCTCTACTTCTCTTATTTGTTCATTATCTGAAAATATAATAAATAAACCTACTACATCACCATTAGTTATTATAGAATTAATTGTATATGTTCCTTCTAAAGTTTTTTCATTTATAATATTTATTGATTTAAAATGCTTTTCTAATATATTTTCTCTTCTTTTAATTGAATTAAGTAGGTAGTCACTTATTGATTTATTTAAATATTCCTTTTTTAGTGGTCCCGAGAAAGCAATAATATTATCACTATCTGTTATTAGAATATTAAATTTTAAAAAAGAATATATAGAATCAGTAAAAGCTTGAGCAAAATCACCTAATTTTTTTATTATTGAATATTTTTTTAAAATAATGCTTTCATCATTTTCTAGATATATTTCTATATTTTCTCCCTCTCTAATTCTTAAAGTTTTTCTAATTTCTTTTGGAATTACGATTCTTCCTAACTCATCTATTCTTCTTACAACACCAGTTGCTTTCATAATTTACCTCACTCTCTAAAAATATTTTGTATTATTTTAGATAATTTATACGAAGCATTACAATTTATTGAAAATATTATAATTGTGTTATTTTAACACAATAAAAAAACACTATATTTGTGCTTTTTTTATTACTTCCATTAAATCAATTAAATAATAAATAAAATGTTTATCTAAATTAATTGTATCTAAAGTTATTGTCATAGTTCCTAATCTCATATTAAATCTAAATTTTCTAGAAATATTATTAACTTCAAAAAACAATAACTCTCCATTTATATTTTTTATTAAATCTTTTGGTAATGTTATTTCTATTAAATTATTTGTTTGATTAATTCTATTAATTTTTAATTCTCTAGCCATTTTTTCAAACCATTCTTCATACATGTATATAAGAATTTCATTATTTATTATACCAAATCTATCTTCAATTTCTGTTTTTATCTCTTGAAGTTTATCATAAGAATTAATAGTATTAATTTTTTTGTGAATTTCAATTTTTAGATCAACATCTTCTACATATTTATCATCAATAGTTGTTTCAACATTAATCAAAGGTTTATCTTCTATAATCTCTTCATCTATAATGATACCTTTTAATTTGTTTACTTCTTCATTTAACATATTTAAATATAATTCAATACCAACAGTATCTATAAATCCTGCTTGTTCACTACCTAAAATATCCCCAGCACCTCTAATTGATAAATCTCTCATAGCAATTGAAAAACCACTACCTAATTCAGTAAATTCCTTTATTACGCTTAGTCTTTTAGTTGCAATTTCTGTTAAATTTTTACCCTGTTGATACATTAAATAACAATAAGCTATTTTGTCACTTCTTCCAACCCTTCCCCTAATTTGATATAGTTGTGAAAGACCAAATCTATCGGCATCTTTTATAATTAATGTATTAACGTTTGGAATATCTATTCCTGTTTCTATAATAGTTGTACATACTAATACATCAAATTCTCTATTAGTAAAACTAATCATTGTATTTTCTATTCTTAATTTATCCATTCTACCATGTATATAATTAATTTTAGCTTCAGGCACTAATTTTTGAATTTCCTTCATTTTTGTTTCTATATCCTCAACTCTATTATATAAAACAAAAACTTGACCTTCCCTAGATAATTCTTTATAAATTGCATCCTTTACTATTGAATCATTTTCTTCTAATACATAAGTTTGAATGGGATACCTATTAACAGGTGGTGTTTCTATTAACGATAAGTTTCTTATTCCTGCCATTGCCATTTGAAGAGTTCGAGGTATTGGTGTGGCAGATAAAGTTAAAACATCTATGTTGTTTTTCCATGTTTTAATTTTTTCTTTATGTTTAACACCAAAACGTTGTTCCTCATCTATAACTAATAGACCTAAATCTTTAAATTTAAAGTCATTATTTAATAATTTATGTGTTCCAATAAGTACATCAATTTGTCCATCTTTCAATTTTTTTATAACTTCATTAACTTTTTTTGTTGATACAAAACGATTAATGATTTCTATATTAATAGGAAATTCTTTAAATCTTTCGACTGCATTTTTATAGTGTTGACTAGATAATATTGTTGTTGGACATAGGAATGCTACTTGTTTTCCTGAAAGAATTGCTTTAAAAATAGCTCTAAATGCAACTTCTGTTTTTCCATATCCAACATCTCCACATAATAATCGATCCATTGGTCTTATTCTTTGCATATCTTCTTTTATATCTTCTATTGCTTTTAGTTGATCGGGTGTTTCATCAAACATGAAATAGTTTTCAAACTGAATTTGTTCTTCAGTATCAACTTCAAAAGAAAAACCTACACTTGATTCTCTTTTTGCATACAATTCAAGTAACTCACCAGCAATGCTTTCAATTTTCTTTTTAATTCTAAGTTTTGTTTTTGCCCAATCATTACTTCCTAATTTATTAATATTTGGTTTTATTCCGTCATTTGAAGAATATTTACTTATAAAATCTATTTTTTCAACTGGTATATATAATTTGTCTCCACCTTTATACTCAATTAACAAATAATCTTTTTTTAATTTATTTTTTTCAAGAGTTTTTAACCCTAAATACTTTCCAATTCCATGAACACTATGAACAATATAGTCTCCAATATTTAATTTTGTGATATCCCTAATCTTACTTCCATATCTAAAATTACTTTTATATTTATATTGTTGATCCCTTTTATTAAATAATTCTTTTTCACTAATAACTACAAAATCATTAAAAACATATCCGTTATTAATATTTTTAACAACTAAATTAATTTTATTTAAAAATATTTCATTTTCATTAGTTATTACCATATTATTATTATTATTATTATTACTTATTATATCTATTACCTTATTTATTTGATATTTATTATTCAAACAAAGTATTACTGTTTTATTATCTTTAATATATTTTTCTAATCTCTTAAATATATCTATTTCAATTGAAGAAAATGGTTCAATTTCGTATGAATTGTAACTTTTTGTATTTTCTACATTAACCATGTTTTCATCAAAATTTTCAAGGTAAATAACACTGTCTAATGATTCACAATCTAAATCATTCATATATTTTGTGTTTTTTTCTGCATCTATAGAAACGTTATATTCAAATATTTCATTTATTAAAGATTTATAACCAATTTTAATTTGAGCATAATCGCTAAAAAGAATTTTTGCATCTTTCAAATAATTAGAAATATTGACAACATCTGTATATTTATATAAGTTTTTTTGCTTATCATCTTCAATTGTTTTATTTTTTATTAAAAATTCTGTATTTGCTTTTATTTCTATTTTTTCTAATTCTTCTTCAGTTCTCTGAGTTTCAACATCAAAATTTTTAATTACCTCAACAAAATCTCCAAAAAATTCTAATCTAACTGGTTTTTCTACCCCAATTGGGAAAATATCAATAACAAAACCCCTAACTGCAATTTCTCCGGTTTTCGTAACAATAGTTTCTCTCGAATAACCGATATTATATAATTGTGATATTAAATTTTTAATATTAAACTCACAATTTTTTTGAATTGTTATTCGGCTTTCTTCAAAAATTTCCTTTTTTGGCAAAAATCTTAAATATCCCATTAAATTTGTAACAACTATTTTATTGTTACAATTTAATAATTCACTAATAGTTTCTAATCTTGTATTTTTTAATTCTGGACTAATCGCAAGCGCTTCACTTGTTAAAAAATCATCCATTGGGAAAAATAGTACATCACTTGTATAATTACTAATCGATTGAAATGCTCTATTTGCTTCATAAAGTGTATTTGTAACATAAAGTACATTTTTTCCTTGATTTATAAAGATATTTGATGCATATAAACATCTTAGTTCTGGAACTAATCCAGATATCACTTTTTTTTCTTCATTTAAATCAAACATCTTATTAAATATTGACATACTATATCCCTTTCACTACAAAAATGATACATTGTATCATTTTGCATTATTATTTTTTATTATATTTACTCATTAATTTATTAAAATCCATTTCTAAATAATCAGAAAAAATATTGTTAGATTCTTTAATTAGTAATTTTAATTTTTCTTCATCTTCTTTTGTAAATTTTCCTAAAACATAATTTTTTGTATCAATTTGTTTATTATTTGAAATACCTATTTTTAATCTCTTATATTCTTTACTTTTAAGATTTGCCTCAATATCTTTAAGTCCATTATGTCCACCAGATCCACCTTTTAACTTAAGTTTATAAGATCCTATTTCTAAATCTAAATCATCACTAATTATTAAAATATCATCAAGGTTAATATTAAAAAAATTTACAAATTCTCTAACAACAATACCTGATAGATTCATAAATTTTTGAGGTTTTAATAAAATCACTTGTTGTCCATTTATATTTATTTTTGTATATAAACCACCAAATTTTGATTTTGTTATTTCAGCACAATTTTCTTTTGCAATATGGTCAATAACAATAAAACCTATATTATGTCTAGTGTTTTCATATTCTCTTCCGACATTTCCTAAACCAACTATTAGTTTCATATTACTCACCTCTATGATATTCGTTATAAACGTCTTTCTTGGCAATATTTCTTTCAGTAGCTACAAATTTTATAGCTTCTTTTGAATCATGACCTTCCTTTATAAAAAGATTAACATGTTCTATTATTGTTAAAGTAGAAAAATCTTTGATTGTTTTATTTCCATCTACTACAATTACTATCTCGCCTTTTACAATTTTAGTTTCAATTAATAGTTCTTCTATTGTTCCTCTATATACTTCTTCATATTTTTTTGATATTTCCCGGGAAATACTTGCGTTTCTATTTCCCAAAACAGATAATATTGACTTTAATGTTTTTTCTAACCTATGTGGAGCCTCATAAAAAATCAATAGTGACTTATATTCTTTTAATTCTTCTAATTCTTTCTTTCTTTTTCCATCTTTACTGTTTAAAAAACCAAAAAATGTAAAAGGCATTGGATCTAATCCTGAAGCTATTACTGCAGGTATCAATGCAGTTGGACCAGGAAGTCCTACAACATTATACCCGTTTTCTATAGCAATTTTTGCTATATCGTATCCAGGATCACTTATAACTGGTGTTCCTCTATCACTAACAACTCCGACATCATATCCTTGCTTTAAATAATAAAGTAGTTTTTCTTTGTTATTTTTTTCATTATAATTATGACTTGATATTAATTTTTTATGTATTTCTAGATGATTTAATAACAATGATGTTACTCTTGTATCCTCAGAAAAAACAACTTCTACTTTTTTTAAAATACTAATAGCTCTTAAGGTAATATCTTCTAAATTTCCAATCGGAGTTGGAATTAAATATACTGTAGGACTATTATTATAACTTTTTTGTGACATATAAACACCTCATTCAAAATATTTTTTTACTTGATCTGTATAATCTCCATTTTCTTCATGTGAAAAAATAGAAGGTAGAATTTTTAAACCTTTATTACCATTTTTTGTTCCTTCAATTAATAGTATATTAGCATCTTTGTTTTTTCCTGGATATATTAACTGAATTTTTTTCGGTTCAATCCCATTTTTTTTCATTACATCAATTATTTCAATCATTCTTTCAGGTCTGTGCACAATAGCTAAAACTCCTTTGTTTTTAAGTAATTTCCTACTTATTTCAATTAATTGAGTAATATTTAGTGTTAACTCATGTCGTGCTATGGTCTTATAATCACTCTTATTTAAATGAGAATCCTTCTCAATTTTAAAAAAAGGAGGATTACATGTGATTATATCAAATGTTTCTGTTTTTAAATCTTTTGCAATAATATTAATATCCTCATTAATTATATTGATTTGATCTGATAGATTATTTAATTCTACTGATTTTTTTGCTAAATTATAAACATCTTTTTGGATTTCAACTCCCAAAATACTTGCAGATGTTTTTGTTGATAAGATTAGAGGAATTACAGCATTACCACATCCTATATCTAAAATATTTTTAATATTTTTATTTATAGTAACAAAATTCGGTAATAACACTGAATCTAATGAAAAATTAAACATATTTGCATTTTGATATATTTTTAAATTTTTATATCCTAATAAATAATTTATTACATCCATTAAATTTTTACCTCTACTACTCCTTTTTCTGTTGCTACCCTGCAAGTACCTTTAATAACATCCTGACTTATTACTTTTCCACATATATCATCTTTTTCATAATTTTTTCCAATAGAAGGCATATTTTTTTTACATTCTTTATAACACTCATCTTCAAATTTTAAACAACATAAAAGTCGTCCACATACACCATTAATTTTACTTGGATTTAAAGCTAAATTTTGATTTTTAGCCATTGAAATAGATACTGAATCAAAATCATTAAGAAATCTTGAACAACATAATTTTTGTCCACAGCAACCCAATCCACCTATTTCTTTAGCTTTATCCCTTACTCCTATTTGTCTAAGTTCTATTCGAGTATGATACAGTGAGGCAAGTTCACGTGCTAATTCCCTAAAATCTATTCTAGAATCTGCTAAAAACTTAAAAACTAATTGATCTCTATCAAAAGTAAATTCTGCTGACACTATATTCATACTTAAATTATATTTTTTTACTAATTCAATACTTTTATTTAAAGCTTCTTTTGAATCTTTTAAATTTTTTTTATAATCATAATAATCTTGCTTTGTTGCAATTCTAATGATTGGTGTTAATTTAGTATTAAGTTTACTTTGATCCAATTTATGAATATCAGTTTCTACTTTTCCGAATCTTAATCCATTTTCTGTTTCTACAACTACAGTAATATTTTTCTTTGTTTTAATATCATTAGAAAGAAAATATTTTATTCGTTCTTTATCTTCAAAAGATACTCCTACGATATTATCCATTCTATTCACCTCCTGTTATTTCTATTATTAACTTGTCCAAAAGTAAACTTTGGTTTGCATTTACTTCTAAATGTTCTTTTAATCTATTTATTATATCTATTTTTTTTGTTATATCTTTAATTGAATTAATATCTGCGACTATTTTTATATCTTCAATTTTATTTTCAAATGATTCCAAACTTCTATTTATTTTATAATTTAGGACATCTTTATAATAAAATATCATTATAATTAAAGCTGTTTGAAAATCTTTTCTATCTTTAAAATGATCATGCCATAATTTTTGAGTAAATAAAATTGTATCTATTTTTTTTTCTTCTAAACTCATAATAAATTTTAATAAATTTTCTGTTTTATCAATCATGTTTTCTTCTATATTATCTTTTTCTTGAAACGAATAATTTAATATTCCGTTTTTATCTTGATTTTTTAAAGAAATAATTTGACATCTTGATACAATTGTATCCAACATTTGATAAATATTATTTGTTATTAAAATTGCAACAATATTTTCCTCAGGTTCCTCTAAAAATTTTAATATTGAATTTGAAGCTTGAGTATTCATCTTTTCTGATTCGTTAATTATATATATTTTTTTATTACTTTCAATACTTTTTTTACTAAACTCTTTTTGTAAAAAAAGTAATTGTTCTTTTTTTATCCACATTCCATCTGGATTGATAATAACTAATTCCGGAAAATTATTATTATCTATTCTAATACATTGTGTACAAAATCTACAATGTTCGTTATTACTATAATTATTAGGACAAAACAAATATTTTACAAAAGATAATACTATTTTCATAGATTCTATATTTCCATTTGCTTCAAAAAGATAAGCGTGGGAATGTTTATTTTTTGAATTATTTAATATTTTGTATACTGTATCGTTTTTTTCTAAATATTCTTCTAACATATTCCACTTCCTTTAATAAATCAAAATTTGTACTAATATAAAAGCAAATAAAGTAGGATAGCCTAATAAAGACATTAATCCTACTGTTATATAGTTTATTGGAATTATAATTCCAAATATTGAGGCCACCATATTATAACCATATAATAAAAAAGAACTTATAATTATTTTTTTTATTATATTACATATTTTTTTAAACATAATATCACCTTATATATAATATGTATAAATAATTAATTTATGAAATCTTTTTTCTATCTTCTAGTGCCATTTCTAATGTTAGATTATCAATATATTCCATATCAATTCCAATTGGAATTCCATGAGCAATCTTTGATACTTTTACTGGCGATTTTTCTAATAATTTTGATATATATGATGATGTAGTTTCGCCTTCTATACTAGGCTTTACTGCTATAATCACTTCATTTATTTCATCTTTTGATATTCTATTTATAAGGGATTTTATATTAATATCATCGGGATTAATTCCGTCCAAAGGAGAAATCAAACCTTCTAAAACATGATATAAACCATTATATGTTCCAATTTTTTCAAATCTAACTACGGTCTTTGAATCTTCAACTACACATATTGTCTTTTTATCTCTTTTTTCTGATTTACATATTTGACATAATTCTTCTTCACTTAAATTATTACAAACATTACATTTTATTATTTTATGCTTTATATCACGAAGAGATGTTGAAAGTAAATTTAAAAATTCATCATTCATATCTAATGTAGCTAATGCTAATCTTTCAGCTGTTTTTTCCCCTATTCCAGGAAATTTTTTAAAACAATTTATAATATTTTTTATTATAATAGGATAATCTTCCATTAAAATAAACCTGGCATTCCTTGAGCAAATTTACCCATTTTATTTTCAGTTTCTACATCTATTTTCTTCATAGCTTCATTTACTGCAACTAATATCATATCTTCTATCATATCTATTTCATCTTTTTCAATTGATTCACTATCTATTTTTACACTAACTAATTGTTTTGTTCCTTTTACTTTTACAGTTACTACAGAAGATTTTCCTTCGAATTCAGAATTATCTATTTTTTCTTTTTCAACCATCATATCTTTTTGTAATTTTTGTGCTTGTTTCATCATAGCTTGTATATTCATAATCATTCCTCTTTCTTATTTATATTCTATAACATCTTTAAATATATTTTCAATATTATTATTTTTATTGTCATCATTTATGATCAAATCGTTTAAATCAATTTCTTTTATTTCTACATATGATTTCTTTTTACTATTAAATTCCTCTTTAATTAGATTCCATTCTATAATATTTGTAGAAATAACTTTATAGCTTTTATTAAATGTTTTTTTAAATATTTCATCTATTACAATAATATTTTCATTAAATTGATTAGATAACCTTTCATTTTCATAAACAAATATAACATTTTCATTCCCAACTGCTTTTAAAGAACCATCTAAAATTAATGAAATATATTTACTATATTTTTTATTAGTTATCATATCTCTTATTTTATCTAATATAGAATTTAATTCTATAAATTGTTTTTTGTTAAAATTACACAAAGTGTTATTTATTCTTATATTCTTAATATCATTTAATTTTTCTTGATTAAAAATTAGATTGTTTGATTTTACTTGTTCTATTTCTTTCGATGAATTAATTTTTTTTTCATTAATTTCTTCTTTTATATTATCTATTTCAACATTTTCATTATTTAATAATGAAATAATTGTAGTTTCAAATATAATTCTCGGATTATTGGTTTTTCTCATATCATATATTGCTTGGTTGAATTTGTATATGTAGTTAATCACTTGATCTATATTTATATTATCACTTATTTCAGAATATATTTTTTCATTTAAATTTTTATTATTAAAATAAATAGGTGCGTTTTTTAATAATAAGACATTTCTTAAAAATAATATTATTTCTTCAACTAATTTAATTAAATTCTTACCGTTTTTATCATAAATGTCAACAATACTAAATATTTCATTATAATCTTTACTTATTAATGAATTCACAAAGTTTTTTAATTCTTCTTGTGGTAAAGTTCCATTTACTTCATGAATATCATCTATGCATATTTTTCCATTTGTATATGCAAGAACTTGATCTAAAATACTTAACGCATCTCTCATTCCACCATCTGCTAATCTAGCAATTTCATACAAAGATTGATCATCTATATTAATATTTTCTAATTTTGAAATATTTTTTAGTCTTTCAACTATTTTTTCTACAGTTATTTTTTTAAAATCAAATCTTTGGCACCTAGACAAAATTGTATTTGGTATTTTATGAGGTTCTGTTGTTGCTAAAATAAATATAATATGTGCTGGTGGTTCTTCTAATGTTTTAAGTAAAGCATTAAAAGCTCCTGTAGTAAGCATATGTATTTCATCAATAATATAAACCTTATACTTACCATTTGAAGGTACCAAATTCACATTATTTCTTAGTTCTCTTATCTCATCTACACCATTATTTGACGCAGCATCAATTTCAATAATATCTATTGTTTGTTTTTGATTAATTTGTGTACAACTAACACAATTATTACAAGGTGTTCCATCACTTAAATCTGTACAATTAATTGTTTTGGCTATTATTTTTGCGATACTAGTTTTACCAGTTCCTCGTGGGCCTGTAAATAAATACGCATGATTAATTTTATTATTTATAATTGAATTTTTTATTGTTCTAATAATTATATCCTGACCAACTGTTTCATCAAATGTAACTGGTCTATATTTTCTATATAATGTTTGATACATTCTATCACCTCATACTGTTTTATTATAACATTTTAAGTTCGTTATTAAAAGATTTTATATTTTATGTTTTTAGATATATTAATTTAAAAAGGTAATGTTTCACGTGAAACATTACCTTTTGTTTTTAAAAAAATTTTTCATGAGTATTAATGATTTTTCTTCATAAATTCCTTTTATAATTACATATTTATTGTTTTTAAATTCATTAGAGTTTTCTATTCCTCCAAATTTTGGATTTGCTAACGAATATACTATTTTTTTTATATGAGATTGAACTATTGCTCCTGCACACATCATACAAGGTTCTAATGTTGTATATAATATACAATCATCAAGATGCCATGTTTTTAATCTTCTACATGCCTTATTTATTGCTAATAATTCAGCATGTTGAGTTGAAATCTGTGTTTTTTCTTTTTTATTATAAGCTTTAGATATTATTTTGTTGTTTTTTACAATAATTGCTCCAATTGGAACTTCGTTTTTTTTATATGCTTTTTTTGCTTCTTTTAATGCTATAATCATATATTCTTTATCATTCATATATTCACCTACTAAAAAAGCACACACATTTAGAGGTTCTTAAGGCTGCTATCTTCCAATTCTGACCTGATTCAAACATAAATGTTGTGCTATATAAATAATATAACATTTTAAATTATAAATCAATGTTTCACGTGGAACATTGTACATGTTTTTGTACTTTATGTTTCACGTGAAACATTGTACATATTATTGTACTTTATGTTTCACGTGAAACATTATTTATTATATCTTTATTTTATGTTTCACGTGAAACATAAAAAAAGAAGAATCTATATTTCTTCTTCAATTGTTACTTCTTTTTCAATAATTGCTACTGTACTAACTTTTTGATTTTCTTTTAAATTAATTAATCTAACACCTTGTGCAACTCTTCCTGTTTTTGAAACTTGTTCTAATGGTAATCTAATAATTATTCCATTATTTGTTATAATCATTAAATCTTCATCCTCATGAATTGTTTTAAAAGAAACTATATTACCGTTTTTAGTTGTAATATTAAGTGCTTTAACACCTTTACTACCTCTGTGTGTTTCTCTATATTCGCTAATATCAGTTTTCTTTCCATATCCATTTTCAGTTACTACTAAGATTTGTTGTCCTGCTTCAGCTATTTCACAACCAACAACTATTCCATCACCAATGTTAATTCCTTTAACACCTGATGCTGTTCTTCCTGTTAATCTGATTTCTTGCTCATTAAATCTTATCATTCTACCATTTGATGATGCTATAATTATCTCATTTTCATCAGATGTTTTTTTAACACTTATTAATTGATCATCTTCTCTTAAAGTAATAGCTATTTTACCATTTGTTCTTATATTATTAAATTCTTCTATTTTTGTACGTTTAATTAAACCTTTTTGTGTACAAAATACAATATTTTTTAATTCTTCTTCATTTGATATTTTTAACATCGCTGTTACTTCTTCTTCTTTTTCTATTGGAAGTAAATTAATTATTGGTAATCCTTTTGCTTGTCTATTATATTCTGGCACTTCATAACCTTTAATTCTATATACTTTTCCTTTATTTGTAAAGAATAATAAATAATCATGTGTTGTCATTGTTATTAAATATTCAACAAAATCTTCTTCATTTGTTGACATACCTTTAATTCCAACACCACCTCTATTTTGACTTTTATATGTTTCTCTTAATGCTCTTTTTATATACCCTTTGTTAGTTAGTGTAATAATTACATCTTCTACAGGTATTAATGATTCATCTTCTATAAAGTCAATTGCTGTCATATCAATTGTACTTCTTCTCTCATCACCATACTTATTTTTAATTTCAGTTAATTCTTCTTTAATTATTTCTAAAATTCTTAATTCATTTGTTAAGATATCTTCTAAATCTTTAATTAAAAGTTCTAATTCTTTTAATTCTTCTTCAATTTTTTCTCTTTCCAAACCAGTTAATCTTCTTAATTTCATTTCTAAAATTGCTTTTGCTTGAATTTCACTTAAATTAAATCTTACAATCAATTGTTCAACTGCCTCTATATCACTTTTAGCTTTTTTTAACAATTGTACTATTTCATCAATATTATCTAATGCAATTCTTAACCCTAATAAAATATGGGCTCTATTTTTAGCTTTTTCTAAATCAAAAATAGTTCTTCTTCTTATAATTATTTTTTGATGATTTATATAATTTTCTAAAATCTCTTTTAAACTTAAAATTTTTGGTTGACCATCTACTAATGCTAAATTGTTAATTCCATAAGAAGTTTGTAATGAAGTATGCTTATATAAATTATTTAAAATAACATTAGCATTGCAGTCTCTTCTTAATTCAATTACTATTCTAACTCCTTCTCGATTTGATGATTCATCTCTTAAATCAGTTATTCCTTCAATTATTTTTTCTCTTGCTAAATCAGCTATTTTTGTTATTAAAACAGCCTTATTAACCATATAAGGTATTTCTGTTATTACAATTTGCATTTTACCGTTTTTTAATTCTTCAATTTCAGTTCTTGCACGAATTGTAATTATTCCTCTTCCTGTTTCATAAGCTTTTTTTATTCCACTATTACCTAAAATTAATCCTCCAGTTGGAAAATCCGGACCTTTTATATATTCCATTAACTCATATATTTCAATTTCAGGTTTATCTATTAATGCTATACAACCGTTAATTACTTCTCCTAAATTATGAGGAGGCATATTAGTTGCCATACCTACGGCAATACCTGTTGTTCCATTAACTAAAATGTTTGGAAATTTTGATGGTAATACTTCTGGTTCTCTTTCTGATCCATCATAATTATCTAAAAAATCAACAGTATTTTTATTTATATCTTTTACCATTTCCATACTTAATTTAGACATTTTAGACTCAGTGTAACGCATTGCTGCAGCTCCATCTCCATCCATTGAACCAAAATTTCCGTGTCCATCAACTAACATATATCTATATGAAAAAGGTTGAGCCATACGTACTAATGCTTCATAAATACTTGAATCCCCATGAGGATGATATTTTCCCATTACATCCCCAACAACACGGGCACATTTTTTATGCATAGAACTTGCTGTTGCACCCATTTCATTCATTCCATAAACAATTCTTCTTTGTACAGGCTTTAATCCGTCTCTTACATCTGGTAAAGCTCTGGCTACAATAACACTCATTGCATATTCTAAAAATGAATTTTGTATTTCATGTGCAAATTGTAATTCTTTTAATTTATCTGCCATAATTTCCTCCTATACATCTAAATATTTAACGTCTTTTGCATTATCTTCAATAAATTTTCTTCTTGGTTCAACTTCTTCACCCATTAAATCAGATAAAACTTGATCTGCCATTTGAGCATCCTCTAATTTTATTTGAATCAAAGTTCTAGTTTCAATATTCATTGTTGTATCCCATAATTGATCTGCATCCATTTCCCCTAAACCTTTAAATCTTTGAATTTTTATTTTTGTTGTATCTTTTAATGTTTTAACATATTCTTCTTTTTCCTCATCTGAATAAACATAATGAGTATTTTTATTATATTCTATACCATATAGAGGTGGTTGAGCAGCATATATAAATCCACCTTCTACTAAAGGTTTAAAATATCTATAAAAGAAAGTTAATAATAATATTCTAATATGAGCACCATCAACATCCGCATCAGTCATTATAATTATTTTATGATATCTTAATTTTTCAATATTAAATTCTTCACCAATACCTGTTCCAAATGCTGTAATCATTGATCTAATTTCATTATTTGCAAATATTTTATCAATTCTCGCTTTTTCAACATTTATAATTTTTCCTCTCAATGGTAAAATTGCTTGTGTTTTTCTATCTCTACCATCTTTTGCGGAACCTCCTGCTGAATCCCCTTCGACTATATAAATTTCAGATAAACTAGCATCTTTACTAGTACAATCTGCTAATTTTCCAGGCAAACTTGATATTTCTAAAACATTTTTTCTACGTGTTAATTCACGAGCTTTTTTTGCAGCCAATCTTGCTCTTGCAGCAGTCATTGTTTTTTCTATAATAATTTTAGATGCTTCTGGATTTTCAAGTAAAAATCTTTCAAAACCTTCACTAAATACATTATCTGCTATTTTTCTAACTTCTGAATTTCCTAATTTTGTCTTAGTTTGTCCCTCAAATTGAGGATCTGGATGTTTACATGAAATTATCATTGTTAAACCTTCTTTAACATCATCTCCTGTTAAAGATTCATCTGCATCTTTCATATATTTATTATTTTTAGCATAATTATTAATTATTCTTGTTAAAGCTCTTTTGACACCATCTTCATGTGTTCCACCTTCGTGAGTATTAATATTATTTGTAAATGAATATAAATTTGCATTATAACTTGAATTATATTGCATAGCTACTTCAAGAGAAATACCATCTTCTTCTCCTATTAAATGTATAATTTGTTCATGAATTGGTGTTTTATTTTTATTTAAATATCTTACATATTCACTTATTCCACCTTCATATAAAAATTCTTCTTTTTTATTTTCATCAAAACAATCATCACATAAAATTAATTTTAATCCACGATTTAAAAAAGCTAATTCACGTACTCTTTCTCTTAAAATATTATAATCATATACTGTTGTTTCTGTAAAAATTTCTGGATCTGCTTTAAATGTTACAGTTGTTCCTGTTCTTTCTAATGAACAAGAATCAATTACTTCAAGTTTATTTACAGTTTTTCCACCTTTTTCAAATCTAATAAAATAAATTTTTCCATCTTTATAAACTTTTACTTCAACCCAACTACTTAAAGCATTTACTACACTAGCTCCAACTCCATGAAGTCCACCAGATACTTTGTATCCTCCTCCACCAAATTTTCCACCAGCATGAAGTACTGTATATACTGTTTCTACTGTTGATAAACCTGTTTTTTCATGTACACCAACAGGTATACCACGTCCATCATCTTTTACTGTAATTGAATTATCCTTATTTATTATAATTTCAATATCATCACAATAACCTGCTAAAGCTTCATCTATAGCATTATCAACTATTTCCCATACTAAATGATGTAATCCTCTGCTACTTGTTGTTCCTATATACATACCTGGTCTTTTTCTAACTGCTTCTAATCCTTCTAATACTTGTATGTCAGATGCATCATAATGTTGTTTATTTGGTTCCATCTTCTTCCACCTCTTCTATATTTTTAATATTTCCTTCTTCTATTTCAATTATTTTTGATTTATTTATTATAGATTTATCTATATTATTTATATCAGTCGTAGTAATAATTGTTTGGATTTCTTCATTTATATATTTAAGTAAATTATTTTTTTTATTTTCATCTAATTCACTAAAAACATCATCTAATAATAATATTGGAGTTTCTCCTTTATATTTTTTAAAAATATCAATTTCTGCTAATTTTAAAGATAAAATTGCAATTCTTTGTTGTCCTTGAGATCCTAAATTTTTTAAATTCATATCTTCTAAATAAAATTCAATATCATCTTTATGAGGTCCTATTAAGGTACTTTTATATTTTAATTCTTTTACTCTTATATTTTCAAATTCTTCATTTAATTTCATTTTCAAATATTCTTCTTCATAATTTAAAAATTTAATACTATTTATATATTTAATATTAAAATTATGAAAATTTGAAATATCAAAAAAAATTTTTTCTATTTTTTCATTTAATTTTATTACAAATTTATTTCTCATTTTATATATTAAAATAGATTTATCAATTAAATAATTAGTTATTATATCTAAATAATTATTATCAACATTTTTTTGTTTTAAATAATCATTTCTCATTTTCAATAATTTATTATAATCATTTATAATATTTATATAATTACTATATAATTGAGATAATTCTAAATTTAAATATCTTCTTCTAATATTTGGAGATCCTTTAACTAAATCTAAATCTTCAGGATAAAATATTATTATATTCATATTAGAAATATAATCACTCGTTTTTTTTATAGTATTCTTATCAATTTTTAGTATTTTACTATTTTTTTGAATTGTAATTTCTAATTCTTTAGAAAAATTTTCTATAATAATATTTCCTTTTATTCTTGCTTTTTTTTCAATACTATTTATTAAATTATTATCAATAAATGAACGATGAGATTTTGTTAATCCTAATACATATATACTTTCTAATAAATTTGTTTTACCTTGTGCATTATTTCCAATAATAATATTAATTCCTTTATTAAAATTCAAAGATAGTGATTTATAATTTCTAAAATTATTAATAAAAATGTTTTTTATAAACATAATTCACCTCTTTTTTAATTTTATACACTTTTTTTAAATATTTTGTATTAATTAATACTCCTATACACATATATAATTATACCACATAATAATACAAAAAATAAGCAAATTGCTTATTTTTTAGTATTTTCTTCTTCTAATTATAGATTCTAACAAAGAAGATCTAAGTATTTGATTTTGTAATGACTGATATGATATATCAATACTTATTTCTAAATTATTTTCAAAAATAATTTTTGTTAAATTATTATCTATTTTAGAATCTTTAATTTTTTTAAAAGAAATCCAATAACAATTATCAAGTCTTGGAGAATTTGTTGGAAAAAATATTATTTCTCTTGTTTCTTCTATTAATATTGGAGTTTTATAATATAAACCAGTTAAACTCTTTGTACCTTCATGTCTACCTTCATAAGAACTTCCAAAATATTTACAACTATGATCTATTATATCTGTAGTATTTTGATTTATCAAATAAATATTATTTTCTTCAATAATTCTTGAAGTCTTTTTAGTAATTGGAATAATTGCTAAAGTACTTTCATTAATTTCATATATATCTAACATAAATTTCACCTCCCTCATTTAAATTTAACTCTCTTATACATTTAAATTTTGTCGAAATTTATCAAATTATGTCAGAAATTAAAAATAAATGAAATTTTTTATCATTTTTTAGCTATTTTTCTATTTTAAATTAAAAAAAATAAATATTTCTATTTATTTTTAGTAAGTTCTAATTGGTACTATTAATTGAATTAAATCTTCACTTTCTGGATTTTTAATAATTATTGGTTTAACTTCACCGTTAAATAATAATTCAATTTCTTCACATTCTAGTGATTTAATTGCTTCTAACATAAATTTAGAACTAAATGCTATTTTAATTTCATTATTTTGATCATTTTTTATTAATAAATTTTCTTCAACATTTCCTATTTCTGGAATATTTGATGAAATTGTCATATTATTTTGTTTAATTTCTAAATTAATAATATTTTTTTCTTCTTCATTTGTTAATAAAGAAGCTCTATCTATAGCACTATAATAATCATTAATATTTACTTTAATTATAGTTTCAAATGTTTGTGGTATTAATTTTGAAGTATCTGGAAAAGTTCCATTAATTAATCTTGACATCATTATTAAACTATTAAATTTAAATATTATTTTATTACTAAATATATGCATTTCTATTTCATCATCTTCATTACTACACATTCTATTTAATTCTATTAAATTTTTAGTAGGAATTATTATATTAATATTTTCTACACTATTATTTTCTAATATAATTTTCTTTTTTGATAATCTATAAGAATCAGTTGCAGTACATTCTAAAATATTATCATTTATTTTAAAATTAATACCTGTTAAAACTGGTCTTGATTCTTGAGTTGATGTAGCAAAACTTGTTTGTTTAATAATATTATGAAATAATTTTTTATTAATAAGAATAGGATTCTTACTATCTATTAAATCTAATTTAGGAAATTCACTAGGTTTATTACAATTTAATGTAAATGATGATGATGAAGTAGTTATAATTATTTTATTATCCATTACTTCTTCTATATTTATTAATGTATTAGGTAGTTTTTTAATTATTTCATAAATAAATCTTCCTGATACTAATATTTCTCCTGTTTTAATTATTTTATCAATATATTTTTTTTCAATAAATGTTTTTATTGCTATATCATTATCTGTACTAGATAAATATAAACCTTCTTCTAATAATTCAAATTTTATACAGTTTAATACAGGTATAATATTTTTATTAGATATTCCTTTTATTGAATAATTTAAATGTTCCAATAATATGTTTTGTTTGATTTCGATTTTCATTTTAATTCTCCTTTTATTTATTATTTTTTTTATAATATTATTATTATAGAGGTGAATTGTGTGGAAAACTATTTTTTTCTTTATTTATCAATAAATATATATAAAAATGGAATGTTAATAAAAAATAGTTATCTACATTATTTAATTTGATTAATTAATTTATTAATTTCAAATTCAAAATTTTCATCACTTAATAATTGTTTTTTTATTTTATCAACAGAATGCATTACAGTAGTATGATCTTTACCACCAAATTCAATTCCTATTTTAGTTAATGATTCTTCTAATATTAATCTACATATATACATTGCAATTTGTCTTGGTACAGATATTGAAGTAATTCTTTTTTTACTTTTTAAATCTTCTACTTTAATATTGTAATGATTTGCAACAATTTGTTGTACTTGATCAATTTTATTTTTAGAAATAATTGTTTTAGAAAAATAATCTTGCAGTGCTTCAATAGCTAAATTTAATGAAATGTCACTTCCACTCATCATTGTAGCATAGGCAACAACTCTTGTAATAGCTCCTTCAAGTTTTCTAATATCTGTTGTACAATTACTTGCAATATATTCTTTAACTTCTTTTGGAAAAGTACTTGATAACATATTAGATTCTATTTTTTTATCAATAATATGCATTCTTAATTCAAAATCAGGAGGTAATATATTTATATTTAGTCCCCAATTGAATCTTGTTAATAATCTTTCCTCTAATAATTTTAAATCTTCAGGTGATCTATCAGATGAAATAATTATTTGTTTATTATTTCCATATAAATCGTTAAAAGTATTAAAAAATTCTTGTTGGGTTTGATTTGCATTACCTAAATATTGAATATCATCAATAATCAAGACATCAATATCTCTATATTTTTTTTTAAAAATATCAACATTATCAAAATTTGTTTTATTTTTCTTTCTTGTTATTCCAATAAAATCTTCAACGAATCTTTCACAGGTCACATATAAAACTCTTTTATTCTTATTTGTAAGTATATAATTACCAATAGCATGCATTAAATGTGTTTTTCCTAAACCACTATTTCCATATATGAATAATGGATTATACATTTGTCCAGGATTTTCTGCTACTGCTAAGGCAGTTGCATGTGCAAATTTATTACTTTCACCAACAATAAAATTTTCAAAATTATATTTATATACAAGATTTGTTTCAAAATTATTAATTGGAACACCTATTTCATCAGTATTTATTTCTATATTATTTTCTAATTCTTCTTCTAATAAATATTCAAATTTAAAATTAGAACCTGATACCTCTGTAAATATTTCTTCAATAACACTATTATAATTTTCTTTTAAATTCTTTTTTTGAATATGCATTTGAACTAAAACAATTGCTTTATTATCTTTTAATTCATGCAATTTTGTATTTGCAAACCAAGTATCATAAGAGATTTTGGATACTTTAGATTGAATTAATTCCAAAAAAACGCTCCATAATTTATTTATATCCATAAATCACCACCCTAAATTTTTAATAACATCTATATTTTACATTATTTTTAATAAAAAATCAAAGAAATGTGGAAAAAAAATATAAAAATAAATTTTCCACATTAAAAAGGTTAATTATATAAAATAAATATACATTTTTACACATAATTGTGGAAAAATAAAACACAATCAATTTAAATGTTAATTAGTTTTCCACAATTAGTGTGATTTAATTAAAATTTAATAAGATATAATATAAAAAAATGTGGAAAACACATTATTATAAATAATATTATAAAAGTATTTGACAAACTCATAAAAAATATATATAATGTTAAAAGCAATGGGAAATAAACAGGAGGTGTATTATGAAGAGAACTTATCAACCAAATAATAGAAGAAGAAGTAAAAAACAAGGTTTTTTTGCTCGTATGAAAACTAATATTATTGCAAGAAGAAGAAAAAAAGGACGTAAGATTTTATCACGTTAAAGAATAACCGCTGAATTCAGTGGTTTTTTACTACTTAAAGGATGATTATATGAAAAAAATTAATGTATTAAAAGAAAATAGAGATTTTAATAGGATAATAGAAAATATTAAGCCATATAAATATAAAGCATTTGCTGTATATTTAGAGGAAACAAAAGAAAATATAAATCATTTTGGAATTAGTGTTAGTAAAAAATTAATAAATGCAGTTGGTAGAAATAAAATTAAAAGACAAATAAGACAAATGATATCAAAAAACACATATAAGAAAAATATAAATTGTATTATAATAGTAAGAAAGAGTTATTTAAATAACAATTATATAAATAATGAAATAGATTTATATGAAATATTTAATAAAATTAATATAATTGAAGGAGATAAAAATGAAAAAAAATAAACTTATTAAAATATTAATAATATTTATATTTATATTTAGTTTAACAGGATGTACTAAATATGCAAAAAATGAAAATAAAAAAATGATTGTAAATAATGAAACAGGGCAAAGACTTGTTACAAATATATTATGTAAACCAACAGATAAAGAAATGATTTCATTATATAAAGAGTATAATGAAATAGCAAAAACTAAAGTTGATTTAGATAAATTAATTGATTGTCAAAAAATGAGTTTGACAGGTGAATATAAAGATATTTGGACAAATTTATTTGTTAAACCGCTAGCATGGCTTATTATTCAAATAGGATCAATTGTAAAAAGCTATGGTTTAGGATTAATATTAACAACTATATTTATTAGATTAATAGCTTATCCTTTAACAAAAAAAGCAGCATTACAATCTGAAAATATGAAAAAAGCAAAACCAGCTTTAACTAATTTAGAAAATAAATATAAAAATAAAAAATCACAAGAAGATATGATGAAAAAACAACAAGAAATGATGTTAATTTATAAAGAAAACAATATTAGTCCTTTATCAGGATGCTTAACTGCTTTAATTCAAATACCATTATTTTTTGCATTTTATGAAGCAATAAGTAGAATACCAGCAATATTTGAAGAAAATTTTATTGGTTTCCAATTAGGAACAAGTCCAATAAAAGCAGTATCAAATGGAAATTACATATATTTAGTATTTATAGTTTTAATAGCTGCAGCAACATATTATTCATTTAAATCAAATGGAACTGCATCAATGAATCCAGAACAAGAAAAACAAATGAAAACAATGACAAATGTAATGGTTGTTGTTATGACAATTACTGCATTCTCAATATCAACGGGTATCGCATTTTACTGGGTAACATCAAATGTATTTACAATTATACAAAATTTATTAGTAAAGAGAGGTAAAAAAAATGCTTAATTTAACTAATTTTGAAGGAAAAAAAGAAGAAGAAGTACTAGAAAAAGCTTTAAATGATTTAAATTGTAAAATTGAAGATATTATTTATAAAATTGATTTTATTGAAGGAAAATTATTTAAAGGATCAAAATATTCATTAAATGTTATCAAAAAACAAGATGTAAAAGATTATATAAATAATTATTTTAAAGAGTTAGGTTTATTAATGAATTTAGATATACAAACAGAAATATTAATTAATGTTGAAAATGTATTTAATATAAATCTTATTTCTAATAATAATGCAATATTAATAGGTAAAGATGGAAAAACATTAAATTCAATTCAAAATGTATTGAGACATACTATAAAATCAATTATAGGTTTAAGTTTAAAAATAAATGTTGATATATCTAATTATAAAACAAATAAATTAAACAATTTAGAAAAAGAAATAAAAATTTTAGCTCAAGAAGTAATAGATAGTAAAATAGATGTTTCACTTGATCCAATGAATTCTTATGAAAGAAGATATATACATACAATAATTGATAAATATGATTGTCTTCAAACAGTAAGTGTTGGAGAAGAAAAAGAAAGACATATTGTAATAAAATATATAGAAAAATAAAACACAATAGTGTTTTTTTTAAGATGGTGATGATATGAAAAAAGAATATAATAAGGATTATGAAAAGATAGTATATGAAATTATAATTCATGAAGAATTTCAAAAAAGAAAAACATATGAACATCATGGAGATATAAGTGTTTATAAACATTCTTTAAAAGTATCAAAATTAGCTTATAAAATAACGATTAAATTTAAATTTATAGATAGTGAAAGTATTGCAATAGGTGGATTATTACATGATTTTTATTATGAACCATGGAAAGAAAATAAGAAAAAAACTTCAATTCTAAAAAAACACGGTTTTATACATGCTCAAGAAGCATTAGATAATTCCAATACATATTTCCCTCATTTAATAAATAAAAAAGTAGAAAATATAATATTGAGACATATGTTTCCATTAAATATAGTACCACCAAAATATATTGAGAGTTGGATTATTAGTTTTTGTGATAAAATAGTATCAATAGAAGTTTTTCTAAAACCAAAAGAAATACTTATGCTATTAGGAATAAAAAAGAAAAAGGAATGATAAAATGGAAGATACAATAGTAGCAATTTCAACTTCATTAGGAGTTGGAGCAATATCAATAATAAGAATTAGTGGAAATGAATCTATAAATATAGTTAACAATATATTTAAAGGTAAAAATTTAAATGAAGTAAAGAGTCATACAATTAATTATGGATATATAGTTGATAATGAAGCAATCATTGATGAAGTTTTAGTTAGTGTTATGTTAACACCAAAAACATTTACAAAGGAAAACGTTGTAGAAATAAACTGTCATGGTGGAATAGCAACTACAAATAAAATATTAGAGTTATTATTATTAAATGGATGTCGTTTAGCAGAACCAGGAGAATTTACAAAAAGAGCTTTTTTAAATGGAAGAATAGATTTAACTCAAGCAGAAGCTGTAATGGATTTAATTAATGCTAAAACAGAAAAAATAAGAGATATTTCAATATCTCAATTAAATGGAAATGTTTCAAATTTAATAAAACAATTACGTCAAGAAATAATTGAAGTAATTGCAAATATAGAAGTAAATATAGATTATCCAGAATATGAAGATATTGAAGAAGTAACAAATAATAGTTTAATACCTAAGATAAATATAGTAAAAGAAAAAATGGAAAATATAATAAAAGAAAGTGAAAACTGTCAAGTATTTAAAGAAGGAATAAAGACAGCTATAATTGGAAAACCAAATGTTGGTAAAAGTAGTTTATTAAATATTCTTATAGATGAAGAAAAAGCAATAGTGACAGATATAGAAGGAACTACAAGGGATATTGTAGAGGGATCTATTAATTTAGATGGAATATTATTAAATATTATAGATACTGCTGGTATAAGAAAAACAGATAACTTTGTTGAACAAATTGGAGTAAAAAAGAGTCTAGAGTTAATAGAGCAAGCTGATTTAATATTATTTGTTTTAAATAATAATGAAAAAATAAGTAATGATGAACAAGAATTATTAGAGCAAATTAAAGATAAAAATCATATAGTAGTAATAAATAAATGTGATTTAGAAACAAATTTAGATATTGAATTAATTAAAAGTAAATATATAGTTAAAATGAGCACATTAAAAAATATAGGAATAAATGAATTAAAAAAATTTATAATTGAAATATTTAATTTAGAAAAAATTGAAACAAAAGATTTAACATATCTTACTAGCGCAAGAAGTATTGCATTAATTAAAGAAGCTTATAACAATATTTTAGAAGTAGAAATTGGTTTATCAAATAATATGCCAATTGATATGATTGAAATTGATATCAAAAATGCTTGGAATTTATTAGGTAAAATAATAGGTGAAACTTATGAAGATGAGTTAATAAATCAACTATTTAGTCAATTTTGTTTAGGAAAATAAAAATTAATTAATATTAATTTTTTTTAAACTGCTTTAGTTGTTTTATAATTGAATAAATAGTATAATAAAAAAGAAAAAAGAGGTGTAAATATGATATATGAAATAATTGTAGTAGGTGGAGGACACGCAGGATGTGAAGCCGCACTTGCTTGTGCAAGAAAAAATCATAATACTTTACTTATAACAAGTAATATTAAAAATATAGCTGATATGCCTTGTAATCCTTCTATTGGTGGAAGTGCAAAAGGTATTGTAGTAAGAGAAATCGACGCTCTTGGTGGTGAGATGGGAATTAATGCAGATAAGGGATTAATTCAAATTAAAATGTTAAATAGTGGAAAAGGTCCAGCAGTACAAGCTCTTCGTGCTCAAGCTGATAAAGTTACATATCCAAAAGAGATGTATGATACATTAATAAATACCTCTAATTTAGAAATAAGAGAAGGTTTAGTAGAAGATTTAATAGTAGAAGAAAATAAAATAAATGGAATAATATTAGAAGATGGAACAAAAATATATTCAAAAATAGTAATATTAACTACAGGAACATATTTAAAAGCAGATATAATGGTCGGAGATACAAGAAGAAGAGAAGGACCACATGGAGAAATACCTTCAAATCATTTAAGTGATAATTTACAAAAATATGGAATAAAAATTATTAGATTAAAAACTGGTACTCCTCAAAGAATTGATAAAAATAGTATTGATTACAGTAAAACAAGAATAGAATTAGGTGATTCAGTACATAGAAACTTTAGTTTTGATAGAAATCCTAGTTATAAAATAGAAGACCAAATTCCATGTTATTTAGTGTATACAACAGATGAAACTCATAATATTATTAGAGAAAATTTAAACAAATCTAGTATGTATGGAGGTTTAGATGATATAAAAGGAGTAGGTCCAAGATATTGTCCTTCTATAGAAGACAAAGTTGTTAGATTTGCAGATAAAGAAAGACACCAATTATTTTTAGAACCTGAGAGTTTATATTATGATGATATATATATTCAAGGTTTTTCAACTTCAATGCCTCATGATATTCAAGATAAAATGGTTCATTCGATAATTGGACTGGAAAATGCAAAAATATTAAAGTATGCATATGCAATTGAATATGATGCTGTATATCCTACACAAATGAAATTAAGCCTTGAAAATAAAGTGTTAGAAAATTTATACACTGCAGGTCAAATAAATGGTACAAGTGGATATGAAGAAGCTGCTTGTCAAGGATTAATCGCAGGAATTAATGCATCATTAAAACTAGAAGGAAAAGAACCTTTAATTTTAAAGAGAAATGATGCATATATAGGTGTATTAATTGATGATTTAGTAACAAAAGGAATAAGAGATCCATATCGTTTATTAACATCAAGAGCTGAATATAGATTATTACTAAGAAGTGATAATGCTGATTTAAGATTAAGAGAATATGGATATAAAATAGGTTTAATTGATGAAGATAGATATAGTAAACATATATTTAAACTAAAAAAAATTAATGAATTAAAAGAATTATTAAAAAGCAATAAAATTACACCTTCTATTGAAGTAAATGAATATTTAGATAAATTTAATTCAAGCAACATAAAAGATGGTATAACATTATATGATTTATTAAAGAGAACTGAGATTAACATTTCAATTATTGAACATTTCTTAAAATTAGATTACTCAAAAGAAGTAAAAGAACAAGTAGAAATAATGATAAAATATGAAGGGTATATTGTAAAAGCAGAAAAAGAAGCAGAAAAAATGGTTAAACTTGAATACAAATTAATACCAATTGATATTGATTATGATAAAATTCATAATATTGCAAGTGAAGCAAGACAAAAATTAAAAGAAGTAAAACCAACATCTATAGGTCAAGCTCTTAGAATAAGTGGAGTAAATCCAGCTGATATTTCTGTGCTATCTGTATATTTAAAAAAGGAGTACCACAATGACACAAACTGAGTTTATTGAAAAAACAAAAGAATTAGGAATAAATATAAATGAAATTCAATTAGAACAATTAGAAAAATATTATGAATTATTAATTGAGTGGAATAATAAAATAAATTTAACTGGAATAACAGAAAAAAATCAAGTTTATTTAAAACATTTTTATGATAGTCTTACTATTCAAAAAATAATTGATTTAAATGAAGAAGAAACATTATGTGATATTGGAACAGGTGCTGGATTTCCTGGTTTAGTAATAAAAATATTATTTCCCAATTTGAAAATTACGCTTGTTGATTCCTTAAATAAGAGAATTGTATTTTTGCAAGAAGTAATTGATAAGTTAGAATTAAAAAATATCGAAGTAATTCATGCAAGAGCAGAAGAATATGCAGTTAATAATAGAGAAAAATTTGATGTTGTAACAGCTCGTGCAGTTGCTCATTTATCTATATTGTTAGAATATTCAATGCCTTTAGTAAAGAAAGATAAGTATTTTATAGCAATGAAGGCTAATATCAAAGAAGAGATAGAAGAAAGCAAAAACGCTTTAAATCTTTTATCTTCGATTATAATTGATAAATCAATATTTTTACTACCTTATGAGGAAAGTACAAGGTCTCTTATTAAAATAAAAAAAGAAAAAATAACAAATAAAAATTATCCAAGAAAATATAGTGAAATATGCAAAAATAAACTTTAATTAGTTTATTTTTATTATATTTAATAATATTTCCCAAAATTTATTGAATTATTTCCCAAAGTATAGTATTATATAAATATAAAAGAATAAGAGAGGGAAATAATTATGAGAATGAGAAAAGAGGTATTTATTCTTAGTATTGATGATATTTTACCAAATAGATTTCAACCAAGAATAAAATTTAATGAAGAAGCAATATTAGAATTATCAGAATCAATAAAAAAACATGGTATTATTCAACCTATTATTGTAAGAAAAATATCTGACAAATATGAAATAATAGCAGGTGAAAGAAGATATAAAGCTAGTGTTTTAGCAGGAAAAACAACTATACCTGCAATAGTAACAGACGTTGATGATAAAGAAAGTGCTGAAATAGCGTTAATTGAAAATGTTCAAAGACAAGATATGACTCCTATTGAAGAAGCAATATCTTATAAAAAAATATTAGATATGGGTTATCTAAATCAATCTGATTTAGCTAATAAATTAGGAAAAACGCAATCAACAGTTGCAAACAAATTAAGATTACTTAACTTAAATGATAATGTTCAAGAAGCACTTTTAGAAGAAAAAATATCTGAAAGACATGCAAGATCATTATTAAAAATGGACAAACATCAACAAGATGATGTTTTAAATACAATAATCAATGAAAGATTAACTGTTAGAAAAACAGATCAACTAATAAATGATGTACTAAATAAAGATAAAATTCAAGAACCACAAATAGAAGTATTAGATTTCGGAATTGAGAAGGGAAAAGAACAAATGAATAATAATTTTAATATACCAAGTGAACCAATTATAGATGAATCAACAAATGCACAAACAATTAATCCAGGTTTTATGGATATAGAAAAAATAGAAAATGAAGCACAAGATATAAACTTTAATATTTCTCAAGATGAAATAAACAAGGTTCAATTTAATCCATTTGGAGAAACTGTAAATATGAGTTCTCAAGAAAATATATATAACCCTGTTACACCAATTCCAACAGAAGAAATAAATGAATCAATAGTTCCACCAACACCAATTGAAGAAAATATTTTTTCAAACAATTTAAATATTCAAAATGCTTATGCTGATGATACTTCAAGTACAGAAGAAGGTGGAAGATTTTTTGGAATGTTTAATCAACCTACATCAGATAATAGTAATAATTTAGAAAATACACCATCAATATTTGGTCAAACACCAACACCAGTTGTAGAACCAGTACAAACAACTAATATGTTTGGTCAAGCACCAACGCCAGTTGTAGAACCAATACAAACAACTAATATGTTTGGTCAAGCACCAACGCCAGTTGTAGAACCAATACAAACAATTAATATGTTTGGTCAAGCACCAACACCAGTTGTAGAACCAGTACAATCAACTAATATGTTTGGTCAAGCACCAACACCAGTTGTAGAACCAGTACAATCAACAAATATGTTTGGTCAAGCACCAACACCTGTTGTTGAACCAGTAATAAGTTCAGTTAATCAAGCAGAACAAATCATAAATCCAATAGATACATTTAGTTTAAATGATGAACAAGAATTTTCAAATTACAATAATTTTTCAAATATTAATGTAGACCAATTTAATTATAATAATTTGCCTGAAGAAAAAGAATTGACTCCAGTAATGAATTTTAATATACAGGAACCAATTCAAAAAGCAGATTTAAGAACAGTAATAAGCACAATTAGAAATTGTACTAGTACAATTGAAGGTTATGGTTATATTGTTGATTGTGAAGAATTAGATTTAGAAAATAGTTATCAAGTAACAATTAAAATAAATAAATAAAAGTAAGTTTTCTTACTTTTTTTATATTTTAAATGGTGAAAAATAACAATAAATATGATAAAATACATATATGGAGGTTTAAAATGGAAAAGAATGATGTAACGTTAAATTATAATGAAATTAATTCATTAGAAGAAGAGTTTAAAAAAAATGAAATTAATGAAGGAATATCTGATTTAAAAAATTTATTAACAGAAGTAACAGAAGAACAAGTTAATACTTATAAAATAGCTTTTTTAATTTCTTATGGAAACAAAGAAAACAATAAGGATAATAAAGCAGAGATATCTTCAATACATTATGCACTTGGTTATGAACGTGGAAAAAATGCGTACGAAGGATTTTGTCAATTAAATCAAGAAGATAATTTAAAAACAAGATAATAATTATAATAAAATATATTCAAAAATATTATTATTAATTATTTTATAAAAAAAATAAGTCCAAATAGACTGTTTTTTTTATCTATATAAATGATATAATAATATTATATTAGGAGGTATTCATGGTTCATTTAGTATATTGTGATAACAAAGAAAAAGAATTAATTAAAATCATTGAAGGAAATAAAACAATGGTCATCCGTGGAGCTGCAGGTAGAAAAATACCTCATAGTAGAGTTTTTAAGGATGAAATATTATATTTTATGGAAAAAGGTAGTAAAAAAATAACAGCTCAAGCAATTGTTACAAATGTGGAAAATTTCACTAAACTATGCGATGAAGAAATAATTAAAATATTAGAGAATAATAAATTAAATCTTACACAAAAACAAAAAGAAAGATGGCATAAAAAATGTATATGCTTGATTGAATTTAAAAATGTAAAAGAAATAATCCCTTTAGACTTTGAACACCAAGGAAATATGGATGACTGGTTAATTTTAGAAAAAATAGAAGACGTATTAGTAAATTCAAGTATTCCATATAATTATAATAATTCAAAATTAAATACAAAAAAAGGTGAATTATAATGGCAACACCTATTGAATATATTGATTTTGTTTGTGAACAAATAAAAGATTCATATAATGTTAGATATAAAAAAATGTTTGGAGAATATATGGTTTATATAAATGAAAAACCACTATTACTAGTTTGTGATAGTACAGTTTTTATAAAGAAAAATCAATTGATTCAAGAAAAAATGATAAACGAAAAAACTGGCTTTCCCTATCCAAACGCAAAAGAACATTATATTTTAGATATTGATAATAGTTCTTTTTGTAATGAAATAATTGCAATATTAGATAAATCAAAAAAATAAAAGGAGAATAAAAATGAAAGAAGTATGTAACAAAAAAGAAACAATAATAATAGATGAAAATTTAAATCAACTGAAAGGTAATTTGCATACGCATACAACTTTTTCTGATGGGAAATATAATTTAGATGAGGTCATAAAAAAATATTCAGATGATGGATACGATTTTATCGCAATAACGGATCATGATGTTTTTTATAAAGAAAAAACAAAAAGTGATAATTTAACTATAATACCTGCTATTGAAGTAACATGTGATTATAGTGGTAGTGAAGAAAAATTAAAAGGAACATACTTACATTTTAATGTATATTTTAAAAACAATGATGAAGATAAAGAATTTAAAATTTATAATTATAATGATAAAAGTCATTTACAATTGATTTTAAATGATTTAAAAAAACATAATGGTTTAATCCAATTTAATCATCCATTATTTTCTAGAATACCCGAAGATACAATTTGTAATTTAGATGGAATTAATTTTTTAGAAATTTATAATAATAAAGATTTTTTAGATGAAGTTGGAATAGATTCATTTGATGGATTAGTTCTTTCAATGTTAAGAAATGATAAAAAAATATTACTTACTGCTAATGATGATTATCATGGAAAAGAAGATTTTAAATTAGATAAAATGTATAGAAAAGCGTTTAATATTGTTCAAGGAGATAATACAACAGATAATATTTTAAATAAAATAAAAGAAGGTTATTTTTATTCTTCAAATGGACCAAAAATATATGATTACAGATTTGAAAATGGAACATTTAAAATAAAAACTGATGATGTAAAATATATTGTTTTTTACTCAGATTTAAGACACTGTAAAAAAATTCATAATTATCAAAATTCAGTTAATTATGGTGAATATATATTATCTGGTTTAGAAAAATTTATTTGGGCAGTAATAGTTGACAACCAAGGAAATAAAGCATGGACTCAACCTTTTTGGATATAAATAAAAGAAACTAATTTTTTACGTTTGGAGTGATAATTATGAGTAAAAGACCGATTTTAGACAAGAATTTAGATAGTACTATTTTTAAACAATATTATTTTTTAAAAAAAGAACTAATTGATTTTTGTAAAAAAAACAATATTCAAACTTCAGGTGGTAAAATTGATTTAACTAATAGAGTCTTTTGTTTTCTTGAAACAGGAAAAATTATACCTAGTATAAGTCAAAAAAAGAAACCCGTTTTAGTTGAAAATATTACTTTAGAAACAATTATTGAAACAAATTTTGTTTGTTCTGAAAAACATAGAAGTTTTTATAAAGAACAAATTGGAAAATCCTTTTCTTTTAATGTAATATTTCAAAAGTGGCTTAAAAATAATTTTGGAAAAACATATAAAGATTCAATAGAAGCTTATTATAAAATATTGGAAGATAAGAAAAATAGTAAAAGTCCTATTGATTGTCAATTTGAATATAATACTTATATTAGAGATTTTTTTGAAGAAAATAAAGATAAAAAATTAACTGATGCAATAAAATGTTGGAAATATAAAAAAGAAATAAATGGACATAATAAGTATGAGAAAGAAGATTTACAAATATTATGAATAATTTAGGAGGTTAGTATGTTTAAAATAAAATCAAATTATACTCCAAGAGATGATCAACAACAAGTAGATAAGGAAATAGTTGAAGAAATAAAAAGTTCTATGAATAAAAATGTTACCATAGTCATTGATGGTCAGGCAGGAAGTTCAGGAAAAGGAAAGTTATGTGGATATCTTGTAAATAAAGATAATTATACAATTTCAACAAATAATTGGGGAAGTAATTCAGGACATACTTTTGTAACAAATAATGATGAAAAAATTATTGTTAGCCATATACCTATAGGTATGTTAAATCCAAACACTAAATTAATTATTAATGCAGGTGCTATAATCACTCCTGAAATATTGATAGAAGAAATAAGAAAGTTTTCAAAAATAATAAAAAATAGAAAAATATATATTCATCCTAGAGCTATGGTTATTTTAGAAAAACATAGAGAACAAGAAAAACAAAATATAAGCAGTGGTTCTACATTCAAAGGTGGAGGAGCAGCATTAGCTGAAAAAATAATGCGTAATTCTGAAATAATTTTAATGAAAGATTATATAGAAAACTTTCCGAATGATATAAAAGATAAAATAATTATAGAAGATACAGGAATAATTTTAAATAATGCAAATGATAGTATTTTAATAGAGGGATCACAAGGTTGTGATTTAGATATAAATTATGGACTTGATTATCCAAATGTAACTAGCAGACAATGTTCGGCAGCACAATTAATTGCGGACGCAGGAATATCGCCATATAAAGTAAAAGATATTATTATGATAATTAGACCATATCCTATTAGAATTAGTAACGAAACTAATATTGGAAAAGAAATATATAGTGGTGATTATTTTGGAAGTGATGAACTAACATGGAATGAAATTTCAAACAGATGCGGCTTTGAAGGAGAGTTAGAAGAATATACTACAGTTACAAAAAAAGTTAGAAGAGTATTTGAAATGAATTTTGAAAGATTAAATTATAATGTTATAATAAATAGACCTAATCAAATTATGCTAAATTTTGCGCAATATATAGATTATAAAGCATATAGATGTACTTCTTATGATAGTTTACCTATAAAAGTAAAAGAATTTATAAATAAAATAGAAAAAATAACTAATGTACCAGTTACTTTGATTGGAACAGGAGAAAGAGATCAAGATATAATTGATTTAAGAAAATAGATTGTTATCTAAATAAATTATTATGTGAGATGAATTTTGATGCCAATTTTGTTGATTATGATAAATTATAAAGTTACAAAGGGAGGAAAATATGTTTAAATTAAAATCAAATTATACTCCAAGTGGTGATCAACCACAAGCAATTAAGGAAATAATTGAGGGAATAACAAACGGAGAAAAAATCCAAACTTTGTTAGGTGTAACAGGGTCTGGAAAAACTTTCACTATGGCAAATGTAATAGAACAAATTAACAAACCAATCCTTGTAATGGCTCATAATAAAACACTAGCTGGGCAATTATATTCTGAATTAAAAGAATTATTTCCTGATAATGCTGTTGAATATTTTGTTTCATACTATGATTATTATCAACCAGAAGCATATGTTGCTTCAACAGATACATTTATAGAAAAAGATGCATCAGTTAATGATGAAATAGATGAAATGAGACATTCTGCAACCTCTTCATTACTAAAGAGAAAAGATGTAATTGTTGTTGCGTCAGTTTCTTGTATATATGGTGTAGGAGAAATAGAAGAATATCAAAAAAAAATGCTTACAGTAAATGTAGGAGAAATAGTTGATAGAGAGCAAATTATGCTTAAATTAGTAGATATGTTATATGAAAGAAACAATATTGAACTAAAAAGAGGTACTTTTAGAGTAAGAGGAGATCTTTTAGAAATAATGCCTGTAAATCAACATGGCAAAGGAATAAGAATTGAATTTTTTGGAGATGAAATAGAAAAAGTTTATGAATATGATACTCTAACAGGAAATATACTTCAAAACAAAAATTCTATTAGTATTTTTCCGGCAAGTCATTTCGTAACAAGTGAAGAAAAACTAAAACAAGCAATTAAAAATATTAAAATTGAATTAGAAGAACAATCAGATAAGTTTAAAAAAGAAGAAAAATTTATTGAACATCAACGTATAAATGAAAGAACAAATTATGATTTAGAACTTCTAACAGAAACAGGTTCTTGTAGAGGTGTAGAAAATTATTCAAGACAAATGGCTTTAAAACAAGCAGGAGATACACCAACAACATTGATTGACTTTTTTAAAAATGACTTTTTATTAATTGTAGATGAATCACATGTAACTATCCCACAAATAAGAGGAATGTATAATGGAGATCAAGCAAGAAAAAAAATGTTAGTGGATTATGGGTTTAGATTACCTAGCGCAATGGATAATAGACCATTAAGATTTGAAGAATTTGAACAAAAAATAAATCAAATGGTATGCGTATCAGCCACACCAGGGGTTTATGAATTAGAAAAATGTAATAATAAAGTAGTTGAACAAATAATAAGACCTACAGGTTTATTAGATCCAATAATTGAAATAAAACCAACAACTAATCAAATAGATGATTTGATAGAACAAATAAATATCAGAATACAAAAGAATGAAAGAGTTTTAATAACAACACTTACTATTAGAATGGCTGAAGAATTAACAACATATCTAAAAAATCTAGATATAAAAGTATCATATTTACATAGTGAAGTTAAAACACTAGATAGATTAAGAATAATAAGGGATTTAAGATTAGGAAAATATGATGTACTAGTTGGAATAAATCTATTAAGAGAAGGAATAGATATTCCAGAAGTAAGTTTAGTTACTATAATGGATGCTGATAAACAAGGATTTTTAAGAAGTGAGAGATCATTAATACAAACAATTGGTAGAGCAGCTCGTAACCAAAATGGATATGTTATAATGTATGCAGATAAAATAAGTGAAGCAATGGATTATGCAATTAAAGAAACAAATAGAAGAAGAAAAATTCAAGAAGAATATAATCTAAAAAACAATATAACTCCAACAACAATAAAAAAAGATATAAGAGATTTAATTAGTAACAATATAGAATTAGAAGAAAAACCAGAAAATAAATTAACAAAAAAAGAAAAAGAATTATTGTTTAATAATATAGAAGAAGAAATGAGAATTGCTGCTAAAAATCTAGATTTTGAAAGAGCGACAGAATTAAGAGATATTTTATTTGAAATGAGAAGTAAGTAGAAATATGAAAATAAAAAAAACAATTTATTAGTATATTTCATGATATAATATTTAAAACATGGAGGTAACTATGCAAATAAAAAATTTAAACAAAAAAAATATAGTTAATATATTAGAAAAAATAACTTACATTGTTGGTTACGCTTTGATTTTAGTTACAATGTCAATGTTATTTAAAAAAACAATACAAATAGATAATAGTTTTCTAGGATTATGGGGTTTACTTATTTCACTAGTTATATATATTTTAAATAAAACAATAAAACCAATAATTTTTAAACTCACAATACCTATCACAGCTCTTACTCTTGGGATTTTTTATCCTTTTATAAATGTTTTTATATTAAAAATAGTTGATTTTATCTTCGTAAATCATCTTACAATAAAAGGTATTATTATTCCTTTTGTAATTGCTGTTTTAATATCAATAATGAACTTTTTAATGGAAGAAATAATAATTAAACCAATTATAAGAAAGGGGTAAAATATGAATCCAATCTTTATAAAAATAGGAAATTTTTCTATATACTGGTATTCTTTTATATTATTTGTTGCATTTTTATTAGGTTGTTTCTTTGTTATAAAAGAAGCAAAAAAAAGAAAAATAAGTGAAGTATTTATAACTGATTTTACTTTTTATACTATACCAATATGTTTAATTGGCGCAAGATTATACTATGTAATTTTTAATTTAGATTATTATATGGTTAATCCCTTTTCTATATTTAGAGTATGGGAAGGAGGTCTTGCTATTCATGGTGGAATAATGGCTGGATTAATATTTTTAATTTATTATACGAAAAAGAAAAATGTTAATACATTAAAACTAATCGATATTGTGGTGATAAGTTTAATATTTGGTCAAATATTAGGTAGATGGGGAAACTTTATGAATAGTGAAGCTTACGGACCTGCCACAACGCTAAATTTTCTAAATTCTATTCATATACCTCAATTTATAATTGATGGAATGAAAATAGATGGTATATATTATCACCCAACATTTTTATATGAATCACTTTGGAATATTATAGGTTTATTTATAATGATTATAATAAGAAAAACAAAACATAATAAAGTGGGTTACCTATCATCAATATATTTAATATGGTATGGAATTGGAAGATTTTTAATTGAAGGATTAAGAACTGATAGTTTAATGCTATTAAATATTAAAGTAGCCCAATTAGTATCTATATTAATGATTATAATAGGACTAATTCTTATAATATATTCAAAGAAAAGGAATGAAAAATATGAATAAAATATATGACTGTGTAATTATTGGTGCAGGTATATCAGGAATGACTGCTTCAATATATTTAAAAAGATATAATTTAAATGTTTTAGTTTTAGAAAATAATGTTCCAGGAGGTCAAATTGTATCTGCTCCATTAGTAGAAAATTATCCAGGATATAAACAAATAGAAGGATACAACTTGGCTAATAATATATATGAACAAATGAAAAGTTTAAATGTTGAATATAAATATGGAACTGTAACAAATATAAAATTAGAAGACAATATTAAAATAGTTCAAACTGACAAAGAAGAGTACTCAACAAAAACAGTATTAATAGCAACAGGAAGAGTTTATAGAAAATTAAATTTACCTGATGAACAAGCATTAATAGGAAAAGGAATTAGTTATTGTGCAACATGTGATGGAATGTTTTTTAAAGACAAAGTAGTCGCTGTAGTTGGTGGAGGAAATAGTGCTTTAGAAGAGGGTCTATATTTAGCTGAACTAGCTAAAAAAATATATATAATAAATAGAAGTAATGAGTTAAAAGGTGATAACTACTTACAAACACAAGTAAAAGAAAAAGATAATATTGAAATACTTTATAATGAAGAAATAACAAAATTAAATAAAAAAGATAATTTTTTAGAAAGTATTGATTTAAAAAATAAGAATATTATAGTTGATGGAATTTTTATTTATATAGGATTAGAACCCAATACAAAATTTCTAAATGAGTTACCAATCGAATTAGAAAATAACTTTATAATTGTTGATAAAGATATGAAAACAAGTATAAATGGAATTTATGCATCAGGAGATGTAATAAAAAAAGAATTGTATCAGTTAATAACATCAGCTTCAGAAGGAGCTATTGCTGCTAGTTCAATAAAAAAATTTATAGAAAAAAGCAATTAAAAGGAGTATAAACTCTTTTTTTATAGTATAATTAATGAGGTGATTGTATGAAAAAAGTTGTTATATTTGGTGGAGGAACAGGAATGTCTACCTTATTAAGTGGTTTAAAACATTTTCCACTCGATATTACTGCTGTTGTATCAGTATGTGATGATGGAAAAAGCACAGGTAGATTAAGACAAGAATTTAATACTCCAGCTATGGGAGATATTAGAAAAGTATTGGTTTCTTTATCAGAAACTGAACCTTTGGTAGAGGAATTGCTTAATTATCGTTTTGAAACATCAAGTGATTTAAATGGTCATACAATAGGTAATTTACTTTTAACCGCAATGAATAATATTACGGGAAATATGAGTACTGGGATTGAATCATTAAGTAAAGTATTAAATTTAAAAGGAAAAGTATTACCTTTGACAGAAGATAATGTTACTCTTGTAAGTGAAATGGAAGACGGTTCCATAATTGAAGGTGAACACAAAATTACAAAAGCAAACAAAAAAATAAAAAGAATATTTTACAAAGAAGATCCAATAGTGTGTCCTTTAGTTTTAGAAGAAATAAAAAAAGCTGACTTAATTATTGTAAGTATGGGAAGTATTTATACAAGTATTATTCCAAATCTTATTTGTAGAAAAATAATAGAAGAATTAGATATTATTGATAAAAAAATAATGTATGTTTGTAACATGGTAACACAACCAGGAGAAACAGATATGTTTAAAACAAGTGATCATATAAAAATAATTAATAGTTATTTAGGTAACCATAAAATAGATGTTGTTATAGCAAACAATGGTATAATTGAACAAGATATTGCAATTAAGTATTCAACACTTGAACAAAAAGATCCAGTAATTTATGATAAAGAAAATTTAGAACATATGAATATAGAATTAATAAAAAATAATTATGTAATTATAAAAGATGAAATAATAAGACATAATGTGGATAAATTAGCACTTGATATTTATTCATATTTGATAGGGTGATAATATGTCATTTACAAGTGTAGTTAAAAACGAAGTAAGTAAATTAGAAATAGAAGAATTAGAAGCTATAACAGAATTATCCGCAATTATAAGAAATATTGGTGTAATTGATAACAGTATTAAAATTATAATTGAAAACGCTAGTGTTGCTAGGAGAATTTTTAGTTTAATAAAAAAACTATTTCAAATTTCACCCAAAATAACAGTACGTAGAGGGTACAATTTTAATAAGAATTATATATATATATTAGAAATTAGTAATAAAATAGAACAAATTAAAGATGAATTATGTTTAAATAATAAATATAAAATACCATCAAATTATATCTATGATGATGAAGAATTGAAAAGAGCATATTTAAGAGGTGTTTTTGTTTCAATAGGTAGTATTAATGATCCAAAAAAATCAAGATATCACTTAGAATTTATTGTAGATAATAGAGAATATGCTAAATTTTTATCTAAATTATTGAATGATTTTTACTTAAATAGTAAAGTTTTAAAAAGAGAAAACAAATACATGGTATATATGAAAGAAGCAGAAAAAATAGGTGACTTTATTAGAATAATAAAAGCAACCTCAGCTCTATTTTATTATGAAGATATAAGAATATATAGAGATCATAAAAATATGACTAATAGGCTTAATAACTGTGAACAAGCTAATGTTGATAAAATAATAGAAACCGCAAATAATCAAATAAAAGATATAGAAATAATAGAAGAACTAGGAGGATTTGACTTAATAGATGAAAAAGTAAAAGAAGCTGCTATATATAGAAAAAAATATCCAGAAGCTTCACTTGTAGAATTAAGTGAAATAATTAGTTTAGAAACTGGTAATTTAATAACAAAATCAGGATTATACCACCGTTTTAACAAAATAAAACTTTTAGCTCGAAAATTAAATGAAAATAATAAGTAAACAGATGTATTCTGTTTTATTTTTATATAAAATATAGTATAATAAAACTACGATTGAGGTGATTTTATGAAAGTAATTTTCAAAAAAGATGTAAAAGGTCAAGGAAAAAAAGGTGAAATCAAGGAAGTATCTGATGGATATGGTCAAAATTTCTTGATTAATAAGGGATTCGCAATACCAGCAACTCAAGCAAATGTTAATTCATTACAAAAAGAAACAGAAATGAAAAGATTAGAAAAAAATCTTTTAGTATCAGAAATGAATGAACTAAAGAAGAAACTTGAAAAAGATTCTTTAAGTTTTACAACAAAAACAGGAGCTGGAGATAAAATGTTTGGACAAATATCAGTAAAACAAATCAAAAGTGAATTAAATAATAAAGGATATGAAATAGATAAAAAAAATATTTTGTTAGATCATCCAATAATGAGTTTAGGAATTCACATCGTTGATATTGAATTACACAAAGAAGTAATCGCAAAACTAAAAGTAAATGTAAGTAAAGGAAAGTGAAAAAATGAATACAAAAACAATGCCAAATGATATTCAAGCAGAACAATGTGTACTTGGATCAATGTTTTTTTCAAAGAAAGCTTTACAAAAAAGTATAGAATCTTTAAATAAAGATTTATTTTACTTAGATTCACATTCTAAAATATTTGAATGTATTAAAGATTTAGCAGAAGCAGGTAAACCAATTGATATTACAATTGTAACTTCTGAATTAAATAACAGAAAACAATTAACACAAATCGGTGGAGTTGAATACATAAGTGAACTTACAACAATAGTTCCAAGTGCTTCAAATGTAGAGGAATATATTAGAATTGTAGAAGAAAAAGCAATTAGAAGAAGATTAATTGAAACGGCTATAAGTATTGAAACAGATGGATACAATTGGGAAGATTCATTAAATGAATTATTAGATAAATCAGAAAAAATAGTTATGAATTTAAGTAAAGCAAGAAGTGGTAGTGAATTTAGACCTATTCAAGAGGTTTTATTTAAAACACAAGCTAACTTAGAAAAACTATCACAAACAAAAGGTGATATTACCGGACTTGCAACTGGTTTTTATGATTTAGATAAATTAACAAGTGGATTACATCCAAGTCAATTAATAATAATAGCAGCTAGACCAGCAATGGGGAAAACAGCGTTTGCTTTAAATTTAGTAACTAATGTAGCAATAAATTCAAACAAAACAGTAGCTTTATTTAACCTTGAAATGGGTGCTGAACAACTAGCAACACGTATGTTATCTTCAGTAGGTCAAATTAATGGTTCCAAATTAGTAAAAGGGCAATTAGAACATAATGATTGGAAGAGAGTAAATGAAGCAATAAGCAGACTTGCTAATACAAATATTTATATTGATGATACTCCCGGTATAACAATTGGGGAAATTAGAGCAAAAAGCAGAAGACTAGCAAGTGAAGGTAATTTAGGACTAATCGTTATAGACTACCTACAATTAATTAGTGTTGAATCAAAATATTCAGGAAATAGACAACAAGAAATATCAGAAATATCACGATCACTTAAAACACTAGCAATGGAACTTAAAGTTCCTATTATAGCTCTAGCTCAATTATCACGTTCTGTAGATAGTAGAGATGATAAAAGACCAATCCTAAGTGATTTAAGAGAATCAGGTTCGATAGAACAAGATGCTGATATTGTTTCATTCTTATATAGAGATGATTATTATAATAAAGAAAGTGCTATAGATGAAGATACAAGTAAGAGTGAATTTATTATTAGAAAACATCGTAATGGACCAACGTCAACAATAAATTTAATTTTCAAAAGAAATACAAGTACTTTTGTTAATTTTATTAAAAAGGATGAACCAACAGAATAGAGGTATATTATGAAAGTATGTGTTTTAGCAAGTGGATCAAAAGGAAATTCATCATATATAGAAACAACTAATACTAAAGTTTTAGTTGATATTGGTATGAGTACTTTATATATTGAAAAACAAATGCAAAATTTAAATATAGATATTAAAACTATAAATTCTGTTATACTTACACATACTCATGTAGACCATATAAATGGACTAAAAGTATTTATAAAAAAATATAATCCAACAATTTATTTAACACAAAAAATGTTTGATGATATTATTAAAATAATACCATTAAATAATTATATTTTAATTGAAAAAGATTTTATAATTGATGATTTAAATATAAATGTTATTAAAACATCACATGATTCAAATGATTCCAACGGATATATTTTTGAACATAATAATAAAACAATTTCATATATAACTGATACTGGATATATAAATAAAAAACATCATGAAAAATTACAAAACAAAGATATTTATATAATGGAAAGTAATCACGATATAGAAATGCTTATGAATGGAAGATATCCTTATCATTTAAAACAAAGAATATTAGGTGATAGTGGCCATTTATCAAATAAAGATTGTTCAAAATATTTATCAAATTTCATAGGTGAAAACACAAAAGAAATTGTTTTAATTCATATTAGTCATGAAAATAATCATCCAGATATTGCACTAAAAACTATAGAAGATACTTTTAAAAAAAATAATATTGATTTTAAAAATATAACTATCTCAAAACAAGAAGAAAGAACAGAGTTAATAGAATTATGATTAAAATAATATGTATTGGAAAAATAAAAGAAAAATTTTATAGAGATGCAATAGATGAATATAAAAAAAGACTAAGTAAATACACAAAATTAGAAATAATTGAACTTCAAGATATTTGTAATGATAATACTTCTATAATATTAGAAAAAGAAAAAGAATTATTTTTAAAAGCAATTAAAGAAAAAGATTTTATTATAACTTTAGAAATAGAAGGTTCTATGTTATCAAGTGATCAATTATCAAAAAAAATAGATGAAACTTTAATAACTAATTCAAATATAGTTTTTATAATAGGTGGATCATATGGAATTCATAATGATATAAAACAAAGAAGTAATTATAAATTATCTTTTTCAAAATTAACTTTTCCACATCAATTATTTAGAGTTGTTCTTTTAGAACAAATATATCGATCATTTAAAATAATAAATAATGAATCCTATCATAAATGAATAAAATAAAATAAATCGTCCACTATTAAATAGGAGGCGATTTTTATATGAAAAAAATATTATTTATTATTTGTATTATATTATTAATGTCATGTTTATCAAAAGTAAAATCAGAACAATTAGTAATACCAAAGGATTCAATTAGATTACGTGTACTTTCTAATAACAATTCAGTATATGATCAAAGTATAAAAATGAAAGTAAGCGTTCAATTACAAAAAGAACTTTATAATTTATTAAAAGATACAAAAGGAATAACAGAAGCAAGAAAAATAATAAAAAATAATATAAATTTATTAAATATAAAAATAGATGATATTCTAAAAAAAGAAAAATATAATAAAAACTACAAAATATCTTTTGGAAATAATTATTTTCCAGAAAAGAAATATAAAGGTGTAACATATGAAGAAGGATATTATGAATCATTAGTAGTAACTCTTGGAAGTGGCGAAGGAAACAATTGGTGGTGTGTATTATTCCCTCCTCTTTGTTTAATGGAAGCAGAAGAAACAAATAATAGTAAAGTTGAATATAAATTCTTTGTTAAAGAAATAATAGAAAAGTATTTATAATGTATAAAAATAAAAACCTCTAATAAACTTTTATAGGAGGTTTTTTTATGCTAATAATTTTTATAATAGCAATAAGTCTTAGTATGGATGCATTTTCATTAGCGCTTGCATATGGGACTCAAAATTTAGAAAAAAAACAAATAATAAAACTATCTTTAATAGTTGGAATATATCATTTTTTTATGCCACAAATTGGAAATATTATTGGAAAAAAAGTATTTGAACTACTACCTATTAATCAAAATTTAATAATTTTTTCGATTTTATTTATAATTGGAATACAAATGATAATAGAAACATTTAAAACAAAAAAAACTTTAAAGATAATGAAAAATATTGAAATGATGATATTTGGATTACTAGTAAGTATTGATAGTTTTTCAGTAGGAATAGGAATTAAATCTATATATAACAATACAATACTTAGTTCATTTATCTTTTCTATAACTAGTTTAATATTTACTAATGTTGGTTTATATATTGGAAAAAGTATAAGTAAAATTATAGGTAATCTAGCGACTTTATTTGGAGGTATTACATTAATTATAATAGGGTTTATATATTTAGTTTAACCTTTACATTTATACAAAAAAATATTATAATTAATAAGGTGATAAAATGATAGAGAATGCTAAAGAAATATTGGAAAAAGCAAAAATAAACAAATATGCAATTCCACAATTTAATATAAATAATTTAGAATGGACTAGATTTATTTTAGAAGAATGTAATACTTTAAACTCTCCTGTCATACTAGGTGTAAGTGAAGGTGCTGCTAAATATATGGGTGGTTATAAAACAATATCAAATATGGTTAAAAATTTAGTTGAATATTTAAATATAGAAATACCAGTTGTTATTCATTTAGATCACGGAAGTAGTGTAGATGAATGTAAGAAAGCAATTAATCAAGGTTTTACTTCTGTAATGTTTGATGGTTCAAAATATAGTTTAATTGAAAATATAGAAATGACAAAAGAAGTAGTAGATTATGCAAAAAAATATAATGTAACAGTAGAAGCTGAAATAGGACATATAGGTGGAGAAGAAGATGGTGTAGTAGATGAATTAGCATATGCAAATGTTAATGATGCTGTTAAACTATATGAAGAAACAAAAATAGATTTTTTAGCCCCAGCATTAGGAAGTGTTCACGGTTTATATAAAGGAACTCCAAATCTAAATTTTATAAGAATGAATGAAATAATGATAAAAACAAATATTCCTTTAGTTCTTCATGGAGGAACAGGTATACCAGATGATTTAATCAAAGAAGCAATTAAAAATGGTGTATCAAAAATAAATATTAATACAGAACTTCAAATAGCGTGGTCAAAAGAATTAAAAAAATATGTATCAGAAAATACAAGTATATATGATCCAAGAAAAATAATAAAATCAGGTGAATTAGAATTAAAAAAAGTTGTTAGAAACAAAATTATAATATTTGGAAGCAATTTATAAGTGAAACAAATAAATAAAAAAGAATAACATACTACAGGAGGATAATATGAAACAAATAAAAATCGAAGGTGGACATCTTTTACAAGGAGTAATTAATATAAGTGGAGCAAAAAATAGTGCAGTCGCATTAGTTCCAGCTGCTTTATTATCTGATGATATTGTAAAAATAGATAATATTCCAAATATATCAGATATTGATGCTTTAAATGAAATCCTTGAATATTTAGGTGCAACAGTAAAAAGAGAAGGTTCACTAATGATAATAGATTCAACAAATGTTATTAATAAAGAAATACCAGAAGCAATATCAACAAAATTAAGAGCTTCTTATTATTTTATGTCAGCTTTACTTGGTAAATATAAAAAAGTTGAAATATATTTTCCAGGAGGTTGTTCTATAGGAGCTCGTCCAATTGATCAAACTTTAAAAACTTTTAAAGCATTAGGAGCAAATATAGAAGAAGAAGGAAATAAATATATTATAACAGCAGAAAAACTAGTTGGAACAACAGTTCAATTAGATATGCCAAGTGTAGGTGCTACAATTAATACTCTTTTAGTAGCTGTAAAAGCTGAAGGAGAAACAATATTAAAAAATGCAGCAAAAGAACCAGAAATAGTAAGCGTTGCAACTTTTTTAAATAATATGGGAGCAAATATAAAAGGAGCCGGAACAAGTTGTATTAGAATTAATGGTGTAAAAAAATTAGGTAGTTGTTTTACAGAAGTTATTCCAGATAGAATAGAAGCCGGAACTTATTTATTAGCGGGAGCTTTAATTGGAAAAAATTTAACTATTAAAAATATTATTCCAGAACATATTGAATCATTAACTCTTAAATTACAAGAAATTGGTTTTTCTTTAGAAAAAGGTAGTGATTATATAACAATATCATCAATAGAAAAAATGAATCCTATTAATATAAAAACACTGGGTTATCCAGGCTTCCCAACGGATTTACAACAACCAATAACAACTCTTCTAACTCAATGTAATGGAATATCTGAATTAGAAGAAAATCTTTATGAAAATAGATTTCAAAATGTTGAATACTTAAATAAAATGGGAGCAAATATAAAAATAAATGATCAAAAATTAGAAATTGAAGGACCTACATCATTATTAGGAACAACAGTAAAAGCAACAGATTTACGAGCAGGTGCTTGTATGGTGTTAGCGGGTTTAAAAGCCAACGGAGTAACAACTATAACAGATGTTGAACATGTCCTTAGAGGTTATGAAAATATAATAGAAAAACTAACTGATGTAGGTGCTAAAATCACATTAGAAGAAATATAATAAAGTAGATATAAATCTACTTTTTTTAGGGGGTAAAATGAAATTATATAATTTACTTTTTATAATTATAGTGATATTAACGGTCATATTTATAAATACATTTAATCAAGACACAAAAATTTATTACGTAGATATAAATACAAATAATAATTTAAAATATAATCAAGATATTATAAATTATTTAAAAGAAAAAAATAAATTAGAAAAAGAAATAACTAATTATTCAAATTATACTTATAAAGTAGAAGATATTTTATTTGATATTCAAAACAATAAAATAACTAAAATAAACAATAAAAAACAAACAATTCAAAATGCTCTAATAAAAGCCGATCTACTAACTATATCATTAGATTTATCAGATAATAATAAATCTAAAAATATAGAAAAATTATTTTATTTACTTAGAAAATATTGTAAGGAAAAAATTTATATAATTGGGTATAATAATAAAAATACAACAAAAAGTTTCGATAATCAAATTGAACAAATGTGTAGGAAATATAATATTTATTTCATTAATACAAAAACATATTATGTTTATCAAACAGATAAATTAATAAGTAAAAAAATAATAGATAATATATAATATTTACTTATTATCTTGACCATGTTATAATTATTTTGAGGTGAGAATATGGATAATTCAAAAATTTTTTCAAAAGTATATATGTGGATGTTTATAGGATTAGCGATAACTTTTTTAACAGGTTCGTTAATATCAAATAATGCATCATTAGTAATTGATATTTTTAGTGGAATAAATTATTTAATAATTGCAGTATTAGAAATAGGTTTAGTTATATTTTTATCAGCAAGAATAACTAAAATGAAACCATTAACAGCAAAAATACTATTTCTATTTTATTCTGTTTTAACAGGAGTAACATTTTCTGGAATATTTTTAGTATATAAAATAGAATCAATAACAGTAATATTTTTAATTACATCATTAATAATGCTTGTATTATCTCTAGTAGGATATTTTACAAAAATAGATTTAACAAGAATAGGAAATCTATTATTTATAGGATTAATTGGAGTTATTATAACATCTATAGTTAATATATTTATAGGTAGTGAAACAATCGTTTTTATTACTTCTATTATCTCTGTAATAATATTTATAGGATTTATAGCTTATGATGTTCAAAACATAAAAAGAATGTATCAATTAAACGCTATGGAAGAAGATAATTTAGCAATTTATGGAGCTTTACAATTATATTTAGACTTCATTAATATATTTATAGATTTATTAAGATTATTTGGAAATGCTCGTGATTAAAAAAATGCTTGCATTTTAAATGAAAACTTGCTATAATTAAAAAGCAAGAAATTACTATGACAAAAATGTCATGGCGGGAGGAGAAAGAATATGAGAAAAGGAATACATCCTAACTATACAGAAACAAACGTTATTTGTTCATGTGGAAATACTTTTACAGTAAAATCAAATACTGAAGAATTACATTTAGAAGCATGCGATAAATGTCATCCTTTTTATACTGGAGTTCAAGGAGCAACTTCAAAAACTGGACGTGTTGAAATGTTTAATCGTAAATATGGATTTAAAAAAGATTCAGAAAAAGCAGCAGAATAAGCTGTTTTTTCTTTTAACAAATTATATTATGTGATAAAATATTATTATAATTGAAAGGATGATATTATGAAAATTGGAATCGCAAATGATCATAGAGGATATTTAATTAAACAAGAAATAATGAGTTTTTTAAATAGTTTAGGATATGAAGTAATTAATTATGGTACAGATACAGATAAACCTGTTGATTATCCAGAATATGCTTTTAAAATAGGACAAGCTGTAGTAAATAAAGAAATAGATTTAGGAATTTTAGTATGTAGAACAGGTATTGGAATGAGTATTGCTTGTAATAAAGTAAACGGAGTTAGATGTGCTAAAGTTGATAATGTTGAAGAGGCTGCTTTAACAAGATTAGATAATGATAGTAATGTTATAGCTTTAAGTTATATGAAAACTATGCCAGAAATAAAAGAAATTATAAAAACATTTGTAGAAATAAAATTTAGTGAAGAAACTAGACATATTAGAAGAATAAACTTAATAGATACATATGGTGAGTAATGACTGTTAAAACTATACTTTATATTGTAATAATACCAATTGTCCTTTGGGCATTAGATAGTATTAATATAAATTTAATATTTAAAAAAAATAGATATTATCAAGCAAGACTTGTATATTTGATTTTAACGTTAATCATATCTTATTTATTAGTAAATTTTATAATAGATTTTACAAATTATACAAAAATATTATAAACAAAGATTTTCTTTGTTTTTTTTTGACAAAAAAATCACTTATAATTTTATATAATAAAATCTAATATATAAGGAGAGTAACTATGAAAAAAATTTTATTTATAACATTACTAATAATACTAATCCCATATATAATTGTAACTTTATTTATAAAAGATGAAGAAATAAAATTTGAATTTGTTTCTAATTCAACAGTAAGAGTAAAAAGAGAAAAAAGTAATATAATAGAAAAAATCGCATTTGAAGATTATGTTGTAGGAGTACTTGCTGGAGAAATGCCCGCAAGTTTTGAAGAAGAAGCTCTAAAAGCACAAGCAGTCGCAGCTAGAAGTTATGTAATAAAAAAAATAATTGATAATAAGAATAAAAACTATGATGTTGTTGATACTATTAAAAACCAAGTATATTTAGATGAAAACAAATTAAAAACAAATTGGGGTAATAATTATAATAAAAATATAAATAAAATAAAATCAGCTGTACTTGATACAAAAGGTGAATATTTAGAATATAATAATAAAGTAATAGAAGCTTTCTTTTTTTCAACAAGTAATGGTAAAACAGAAAATTGTGAAGAAGTATTTCAACAAAGTCTTCCATATTTAAAAAGTGTTGAATCAAGTTGGGATAAAGAAGTTTCTCCTGTTTATAGTACAATAAAAGAAATAAGTCTACATGACTTTTATTTTAAACTAAATTTAAAATATAACAAAATAATTACAATAAAAATATTAAGTTATAATAAATCCGGAAGTATTAAATTTATTGAAATAAATAATAAAAAATTTAAAGGAACAGAATTTAGATATAAACTAGGATTAAGATCTACATATTTTAGTATAAAACAAGTAGGTGAAAATATTCAATTTAACTTAAAAGGAAATGGTCATGGAGTTGGTCTTTCACAATATGGAGCTCAAGGAATGGCAAAAGAAGGATATAATTATAGAGATATTTTAAAACACTATTATAGTGGAGTTAATATAAAAAAAATTTAAAAAATGTATAATAATAAAATATTTGTTCACACTTTAAATAGAGGTGATAAAATGACAAATAGAAGAATAAAAAAATCAGTAATATATGGATTATACGGTTTAGGGATTGTAACCTTAATTGGTACAATATACTTAGTAGAATCATCTTTTCCTAAAAACAAATTTACAAACAATGAATATAGTTATGTTTCAAAAACAATATTTGATGAAGTAATACCTGTAGTAGCGACAGCAGATAAATTAATAAAACCATATTCAAATCAAAATGTAAAAACATTAAAAACATATTATGATTACAAAGGAAAAGAACAGGAACAAGAAAATTCAATTATTTACTATGAAAATACCTATATGCAAAGCAGTGGTGTTTCATATGGAACAAAAGATATATTTGATGTTGTTTCTATATTACCAGGAACTGTTGTAGATGTTAGAGAAGATGAATTACTAGGTAATATTGTTGAAATAAAATATTCAGATAATGTAATAGGTATATATCAAAGTCTATCAGAAGTAATTGTTAAAAAGAATGATAATGTAATCCAAGGACAAGTAATTGGAAAAAGTGGGCAATCTAATTTAGAAAAAGAATTAGGTAATCATTTATATTTTGAATTATTAGTTGATGGTTCAACAGTAAACCCTGAACTATATTATGATAAAACATTAAAAGAAATATAGGTTAATACCCTTTTTTTTCGGTATAAATATTTAATTCATTTATATAATTTATTAAGGGGTGTATAAATGAATAATATTACAACACGAGTTATAAATGAAACACAAATAATTTTAAATAATGGGTATACTATTAGAGAAATTGCCAAAATATTTAATGTTTCAAAAAGTACTGTACATAAAGATCTACATGAAAGACTTTTAAAAATAGATAAAGAAAAATATAAAGAAGTAGATAAAATATTAAAATATCACACTAATATTAAACATATAAGAGGTGGAGAATCAACAAAAAATAAATATTTAAACATACTAAGAAAAGAGGTATAAAATGTTTTCAAAAGACATTGGAATTGATTTAGGAACAGCAAATGTATTAATACATGTAAAAGGAGAAGGAATTGTTTTAAATGAACCAAGTGTAGTTGCTATAGACAATGACACAAAAAAACCACTAGCAGTAGGAACAAAAGCACATGAAATGTTAGGGAGAACACCAGGAAAGGTAAAAGCAATTAGACCTTTAAAAGATGGCGTTATTGCAGATTTTGATGCAACAGAAATAATGTTAAATCATTTTATTAAAGAAGTAAATGGAAAAACATTCCTTTCAAAACCAAGAATACTAATATGTTGTCCTTCAAATATAACTCAAGTTGAAAAAAATGCTATAAAAGAAGCAGCTGAAAGGACTGGGGCTAAGAAAGTATTTTTAGAAGAAGAACCAAAAGTAGCGGCCGTAGGTGCTGGAATGGATATTTCTCTACCTAGTGGAAATATGGTTGTTGATATTGGTGGAGGAACGACAGATATAGCTATTTTATCACTGGGAGAAATAGTAAACTGTTCATCAATTAAAATCGCAGGTAATACATTTGATAATGATATAGAAAAGTATATAAAAGAAAAATATAAATTACTTATTGGAGATAGAACTGCAGAAAATATTAAATTTGCAATTGGAAATGTATTTCCAGATAGTTTAAAAGAAAAAATGGAAGTTAGAGGAAGAGATTTAATAACAGGTTTACCTCACACTATTACAATTTGTTCTGAAGAAATAGAAGAAGCATTACGAGAAAGTGCTTATATAATAGTAAATACAGCAAAATTTGTTTTAGAGCAAACTCCACCAGAATTAGCGGCTGACATTATTGATAAAGGGATCGTTATAACAGGAGGAGGAGCTTTAATTAAAGGTTTTGATCAGTTATTAAATTATGAATTAAAAGTACCTGTTAGAATTGCGAATTCACCACTTACTTGCGTTGTGGAAGGGACAGGCATACTTTTAAACAATATTCACTTAATAGATAGGTAATTTATAAAATGAATATATAAATAAAACAATAAAAAGGTAATACATCTTTTTTTTTAAATTAATAGACATAAACATTATAAAATGCTATAATTTAGGTGGTGGTAAAATGAATCAAGAATTAGTAATAAAAATAATAGAAATGATATTGATTCCATTTATTTTTGTAGTAGCAATAATGCCAACTATAAAAAAAATTGCATTTGATTTACATGCAATTGATATTCCAGGAGGAAGACATATACATAAAAAACCAACTCCAAAATTAGGCGGAATTGCAATTTATTTAGGGTTTTTACTTGGATATATGTTGTTTGGAAAACATGGACAAAATATGGAAGCAATTTTAATAGGAAGTTTTATAATATTATTAACAGGTATTGCAGATGATCTTTTAAGATTAAAACCTTTAGTTAAATTTATTGGACAACTTCTAGCTGCATTAGTAGTAGTATTTTTTGGACAAATATTAATAAGTGATGTAAGTGCATTTGGATTATATATAGATTTTAGTATTTGGTCTTATCCATTAACTATCTTCTTTATATTAGGATGTATAAACTGTATTAATTTAATAGATGGACTAGATGGACTATCTGGTGGAATAAGTTCTATTTATTATTTAACAATAGGAATAATCGCAATAATGCAAGGAAAATTTGGAAATGATTTTGTATTAACTTTTGTAATGTTAGGATCAACTTTAGGATTCCTAGTTTATAATTTTAATCCAGCAAGTATTTTTGCAGGAGATACAGGTTCAATGTTTATGGGTTATATAATAGCAATTATTGCTTTATTAGGATTTAAAAATGTCACAATGACTTCTTTAATTATTCCTTTAATTATTCTAGCAATACCTATTCTTGATACTGTATTCGCAATAATTAGAAGATTACTTAAAGGGCAATCAATTTCAAAAGCAGATAAATTTCATGTTCATCATCAATTTTTGAATAGAAATTTTTCTACAAAACAAACTGTTTTAATTATATATGCAATAGATATTCTTTTCGCAGTTGCTTCAATAGTTTATATTTATAAAGATAATTTTTTAGGATATATAGTATATGGAATTTTATTATTCTTAGTTATTGGTTTTGTTTTTAAAACAAATATAATATTTGATAGAGAACTAATAAAACAAAAATTTAAAAAGTCAAATTAATGGCTTTTTTTTGTATACAAATAATATAAAGCTAAATAATAATACTAGGTGATAGTATGAATATAAATGAAACAATAATGATTATTCCAAGAAGTTTAGCAGCTTTACTAGTATTATATTTAATAACAAAAATGATAGGTAAAAAACAAGTTTCAGAATTAAGCCTATTTGATTATGTAATAGGTATTTCAATAGGAAATTTTGCCGCAGAAATGATTGTAAACATGGAAGTTCCATATGCTTACGGTGTCATTGCGATAATTACTTTTGGAGTTTCCTCATTTCTTGTTTCATTTATAACAATGAAAAATATGAAGTTAAGAAAGATATTAATTGGTACTCCAACAATTGTAATTCAAAATGGAAAATTATTAGAAACTAATCTAAGAAAAGTAAAAATGGATATAAATGATCTATTAGAACAAACAAGAATAGGTGGTTTTTTTGAATTAAATGAAATAGAATATGCTATTGTAGAAGCAAATGGTAAATTAAGTATCATGCCAAAAAGTGAATTTACACCTCTTACACCAAAAGATATGAATTTAAATATCCAAAAAAAAGACCTTGTTGCTAATATAATAATTGATAAAAAAATTATATTTGAAACATTACATAATATGAATAAAAATATAGATTGGTTAGAACAGCAATTAAAAATAAAAGGTTACAAAAACACAAAAAAGATATTACTTGCAACACTTGATATTAAAGATAAAATAATTATATATGAAAAGAATGATAATATAATCGTTCATGAGGTATTAGAATAATAATTTATTTCTATTTCTTTTGTTGTATTAGTTCAAATAATTTGTTATTATATTAGTGTAGAATGTGGTGATAATATGATAGTTACTAATAATGGAATAAGTAGAGAAATTAAAATATTGTCATGTTTTAAACTAATTGACGGAAAAGAATATATTTTATATAGAGATTTAATACAAGAATCAAAAAAAGGAAAACAATTATACTTATCTTTTTTAAAAAAAGAAGGAGAAAGAATAATTTTAGAAAGTCCTTTAGTTGATAAATTACCAGTACTTCAAAGTATTATTAAAAATTTTATAGATGAAAATTTTGATATAACAATTGTTACAAAAAATGGATATAAATTTATTAACCTAACAAAATTTGATGGAGTAGAATTAATAGAAACAGGATATAAACAAATATTTTTAGAAGAAAAAAGTTATAAAAAATTAATTGTTAACAGATATTTGTCATATCCTACAATGAAAATAGTAAATGAAGATGATATTGAAACAGAAGAGTATCAAGCAAATAATCAAAAAGCTCTTTTTGTTAGTTCTTTATTTATGCTTATTATGTTTATAATTTCATTAATATTTAGTTTTATTCTAAAACAAAATAATATTAATTTAGAAATAAAAACAATCTTTATTACATTTATTATTACCGCTATAATAAGCGCAGTAGCATATAATATGGAAGAAAAAAGTTTTATAAATGGTTTAGTAATTACATTTTCTGCAATATTATTATTCATACTTATTTTTATGATTAAAAACAACAATATGAATATAGCAGTAGCTTTAATAGACACTTTATCAAAAACAATAGTCTTTTTTATACCATATTTTATATCAAAAAAAATATCATGGTTTTTTGTCAACAAAATAAAAGCAAGAAATTATTTAACTTACTATAATATGTTTTTTATATTGTTTATTATAACAGGTATAATTGTATTTATTTTAAATGATGCTACACTTGGAAAAACCTTTATTGAATTAAAAGAATTGTTTTAAAAAAAGAAGATTTATCTTCTTTTTATTTGATTAAATTATTTCTAATTTTTTTAAAAATTTTTCTTCTAAACTTCTTGTCATAAATAGAATAAATAATAATAATTAATATAATAATTATTGTTATTAATAATTTGTATTTATAATCCAAATTTCTTAAAAATGATTCAATATCATTATCTTGATAATTACTCCATATTCCAATATGTTTATCTTTTGCTTTATTTTCTAAAATTATAAGATTATTTGTAAATTTATAATCATTGTATAAATATGCTGTTTTAGCGTAACCTTTACTAATTAAATCACTTTGTAATAAGTTTCCATCAACAAATACCCAAGCAAGATAACGATTATATTTATCTAATTTATTACTATTTAGATCAAATTCTAAAATAATTTCCTCAGCATTTGTAATTTTATAACAAGTAAAATCACTAGCTTCTTTTCCAAAAGGTTCTACCCCTTTAGTAGGATGTTTTGTTTCTGGTGTATCTATTGCTAGAAAACGAACCTTAATTTCTTTATTATTTAAAATAAAAACAGCAGTATCTCCATCTACACATTTACTAAAAGCAACTTTTGCTTTTTCTTCAGCAAAAACATTATCAATACTAATAAAAAAAGATAAAATGCATAAAAATGTAATTAATTTCTTCATTTTATATACCTCTTTTAATATTATAATATAAAAATACTTTACAATCAAGGTTTTTCTATGATATACTAGTGGCTGGCAAAGGGAAGTGTAGAAATGAAAGAAATAAGAAATATAGCTATAATAGCTCACGTTGACCACGGTAAAACAACATTAGTAGATCAATTATTAAAACAATCAGGAACATTTAGAGAAAATGAACAACTAGATGTAAGAATGATGGATTCTAACGATCTTGAAAAAGAAAGAGGAATCACAATATTAGCCAAAACAACAGCAGTAGATCATAAAGGATGTAGAATAAATATTCTAGATACTCCAGGACATGCTGACTTTGGTGGAGAAGTAGAACGTATCATGAACATGGTTGATGGAGTTCTTTTAGTTGTAGATGCATATGAAGGAACAATGCCTCAAACGAGATTTGTTTTGAAAAAAGCATTAGAAGCAGGAGTTACACCTATTTTAGTTGTTAATAAAATAGATAAACCAACTGCAAGACCACAAGAAGTAGTAGATGAAGTATTAGATTTATTCATCGAATTAGGTGCAGATGAGGATCAATTAGAATTCCCAGTTATATATGCATCAGGATTGTCAGGAACATCAAGTTTAGAACCAGATCCAGAAACTCAAAAAGAAACAATGGATCCAATTTTAGATATGATTATTGATTATATACCAGCACCAACTGTAGAATTTGAAGGACCACTTCAATTTCAACCAGCATTATTAGATTATAATGACTTCGTAGGAAGAATAGGTATAGGTGTTGTTAAAAGAGGCACTATAAAAGTAAATGAAATGGTAGCTTGTGTAAGATTAGATGGTTCAATTAAACAATTTAGAATTGCTAAAATGTTTGGTTATATTGGACTTAAAAGAATTGAAATAACTGAAGCAGGAGCAGGAGATATTATTGCTATATCAGGTCTTCCAGATATTAGTGTTGGTGAAACTGTTTGTGCTGTAGGTCATGAAGATGCACTTCCACACTTAAGAATAGATGAACCTACATTACAAATGAATTTTGGTGTAAATACATCACCATTCGTTGGTAGAGAAGGAAAACTAGTAACAGCAAGAAAAATAGAAGAAAGACTTAGAAAAGAAACAGAAAAAGATGTTTCATTAAAAGTTGAAAATGGAGATAATGAATCATTCATCGTTTCAGGACGTGGAGAATTACATTTATCTATCTTAATTGAAAATATGAGAAGAGAAGGATTTGAACTTCAAGTTTCAAAACCTCAAATAATCATCAAAGAAATTGATGGTGTAAAATGTGAACCATTTGAAGATGTACAAATTGATGTTCCAGAAGAATATGTTGGAACAGTAATTGAAGCATTAGGAAATCGTGAAGGAAATATGGATAATATGGCTAATCACGAAAGTCAAGTAAGATTACATTATACAGTACCTTCAAGAGGATTGATTGGATTTACTACTGAATTTATGACAATGACAAAAGGATATGGTATTTTAAATCATACTTTTAAAGATTATCGTAAAATGGTTAGTACATCAGTTGGAGAAAGAAAACTAGGTGTTCTAGTTTCAATGGAAAACGGTAAAGCAACAGCTTATGCTTTAGGTCAATTAGAAGATAGAGGTGTCATGTTCGTAGAACCTGGTGCTGAAGTATATGAAGGTATGATTGTTGGTGAACATACTCAAAGTAATGATTTATCTGTAAATGTTGTTAAAGGAAAAAATTTAACAAATACAAGAAGTTCAGGTAAAGATCATACTGTAGTATTAAAAAGACCAAGATTAATGAGTTTAGAATACTGTTTAGATTATATTAATAGCGATGAATTAGTTGAAATTACACCAGGTAATTATCGTTTACGTAAAAAAGTATTAAATACAAACGAAAGAAAAAAATCAGATAGTAGAAAATAAAAAAACGATTAAATCGTTTTTTTTTATATATTCTTATCAAAAAATTTAGTTATATCTACATTTAATACTTTAGCTATTTGTTCTAACGTATCAATTGAAATAGTTTGATGTGTAATTGATTCTAATTTAGCAATAAAACTATCACTTAGTAATAAACTTTCTGCTAATTGTCTTTGTGTCCAACCTTTTTTGATACGATATTTCTTTATATTTTTACCAATTATATTATAAATATTAGTTTCGTTATTAGTCATATTATCACCCTCTTAATTTTCTCATATAAACCCTCAAAATAGTATAGACTAATAATCTAACATAAGTTATAATTAAATTGGTGATAAAATGTATAGAACTATTAAATTAAAAAATATAAGAAAAACATTCAATTTAACAATTTATGATATGGCAAATCTTCTTGATATTACACCTTCATATTATTCTTTAATTGAAAATAAAAAAAGAAAATTATATTATGAAATGGCAATTAAAATAGCTGATATTTTTAATATGAAACCAGATAGTATTTTTTATACAAAAAAATAGAAAATTATTTCTATTTATTTAAATATTGATTTCTTAATTCTTTAAATCTTTGATAATGAACTATTTCTCTTTGTCTTAAGAAGGCTAATGGAGCTAATACATCAATATCATCTGTTAAATCCATTAAATGTTCATATACTGCTCTAGCTCGTTGTTCTCCTGCCATATCACTCTCTAAATCAGTTATATAATCCCCTGTAGTACTTATGTATGAAGTTGTATATGGAACACCATTTGGATCAGTTAGAAAAAGTGTTCCATCATGAATAGCAAATGAACCTCCTAATCCAGCTTCTTTAATTTCTTCAATAGTTGCACCTTGTGTTAATTGATACATCATAGCAGCAATCATTTCTAAATGTCCAAGTTCTTCTACTGCAATATCAGTTAATAAAGCTTTTCCTTTATCATCTGGCATTGAGTATCTTTGATTGAAATATTGAAGTGATGCGCTAAGTTCAGAATCAGGTCCTCCATATTGTGCTTGTAAGTAATTTGCCATTTTTAAATTTCTTTTTTTTATATTAACTGGGTATTGTAATTTTTTTTCATATTTAAACATACTAACCTCCTAATTTTCCCATGGCCATGGTTCTTTAATCCATTCAAAAGGATATTTTGTAGTACTACCTACAAATAGTTGACCATATTTTTCTTCATAATATGGTAATAAACCATTAACTTCTTTTTTATAACTATTATATAAATTCAACATATCTCTATCATCTGGATAAAGATCTAAGTATAAATTTATATCATGAGTTGCGAAACATAGATTACAAATTTGATTTGACAATTGCTCTTTTTCGTTACTTATCTTAAATTCGACAGGTTCTATTTTATAATCATTATATAAATCTGGAAACATATTACCTCTTATAAATCCATTATATGGATCATACAACATATTTGGATTTTCATTTTTTGTATATATTGGTTTATTATAATTATTATTTTCATAATTATAATAATCTAGTTCAGTTCTATAATTATACATATAATTCCTCCTCGATTTATACTATGATTTTAGGCATATGTTGTATAGGTTAATAACTAAATCTTATAAATTTAATTAAAATATTCAAAAAGGCTTGTAAAATTGTGAAATTATTGCTAAAATATAATACGTAACTTTATGTTACATATTATTAATATGGCGCTGTTGGTGAAGTGGTTAACACAGTAGATTGTGGTTCTACCATACATGGGTTCGATTCCCATATGGCGCCCCATTGTTGATTTTCGTGCTAACTCGTATAGAGTTAGCTTTTATATTATAAGCAAAAAGACTTCTAATCTAAGAGAGGAGGTCTTTTTTTCGTGAATTATATTTTACTCGAAAATATGGAAGATGATGGCAAATTATCAGACTATATTTTAAATAATTACAAAAATATTAAACTAAATATTACAAATGGAAAAATAGAGTTAATAGAAAAGACTAATATTAAGAAAATAACCCCAATAATTTATGAAATAAAACTATTAAGGAAAAAATACATCATTTTATACTTTAAATGTAATGAAATTGAGAGTCAAAAATATTACTGTCTAAAAACAAAAAGAGAATATAACTTTGTTGAAATTAAAGGGCTAATTAGCGAGCTGTAGGTGAATTGTTAATTCAATTGTCGATAAATTTTCGATGAAAAATCGATGAATTGTCGTCGAACTGTCGACGCATTGTCGTAGGATTGTCGAATGTTGAAAAAACTGTTGACTTAGGTATATTTTAAGTGTTATTATCTAAGCAATAAATATTTTAGAGG
>Ga0209373_10000149_pt1 | contig 153020 bp, 147 predicted proteins | sample Higcelweek5metaG_FD_187173 | JGI IMG/M metagenome (GOLD analysis project Ga0209373, IMG submission 187173) | Freshwater pond sediment microbial communities from the University of Edinburgh, under environmental carbon perturbations - High... | ecosystem: Environmental > Aquatic > Freshwater >... | reverse complement strand
CTGTGTCGTGCGATCATAAGCACTTCGTACTCTTTCCCTTTGTAGTGCCGATACCGCCCTGAGAAAACACCCATTCTTCCCTGCCCCCTGAATCCTGACCCCTGGCCCCTCTTCTACTTACATTCTTGGCAGCGTCACACCATGCTGGCCCATATATTTGCCGCCCTTGTCAGCATACGAGATTTCGCAAGGGCTGTCGCCCTTCAAGAACAAGAACTGGCAAAGACCTTCGTTCGCATAAACGCGCGCAGGCAGCGGCGTCGTGTTTGAGATTTCAAGCGTCACATGGCCTTCCCATTCGGGTTCAAGCGGCGTGACATTGACGATCAAACCGCACCGCGCATAGGTCGATTTGCCAAGGCAGATCACAAGCACGTCGCGCGGAATGCGGAAATATTCGACCGTACGCGCCAAAACGAACGAGTTGGGCGGAATAACGCAAATATCGGACTGGCGATTGACGAAGCTGGATTCCGAAAAAGATTTCGGATCGACGATCGCGTTATCGACGTTCGTAAAAATCTTGAACTCGTCCGCGACGCGCGCATCGTACCCATACGAGGAAAGCCCATAGGAAATAACGCCGTCGCGTTGTTGCTTTTCAACGAACGGTTCGATCATACGATTTTCAAGTGCCTGCTTGCGGATCCAATGATCGGGCATTACGGACATGAGGGCTTTCCTTCCTTTTCGGGCGCAGTCTTTTCCTGATCGCGCGCGCGTTGCTGATCCTTGCGACGCCGTAAGTTTTCGCGCAAAGCCGCCGCCGCGCGTTCTTCGCGTTCCTGCGAGGCTTTTGAGGGTTTTGTTACAGACGTCATAAACGGCAAGGAAAGCCTAAAACGATTAGGATTTCAAGCTGTTATTGGTAGAAAAGCTCTTTTTACTTTACCTGCCGAACCTCTTGAACTTCGGGAATAAAATAGCGGAGCATCTGCTCAATCCCGAATTTCAGGGTCGCGGTCGCGCTGGGGCACCCGGCGCAAGCGCCTTTGAGCCGCAAATAAACGATTCCATCCTCATATTTCTCAAAAGCGACATCGCCGCCATCCTGCGCAATGGCTGGACGAATCCGGTTGTTCAAAAGTTCGTTAATCTGGGCCACGACATCCGCGCTGCCTTCGTCCGGGACATCAAGCCCCAAAGCGGCCTCAACCACGCCGGGACGCAAAACGGGAAGGTCCTGCGCAAAATGATCCATGATCGCGGTGAGGATATCGGCCCGAAGATTTTGCCATTCCTCGCCCTCTTCCTTCGTCACGCTGATAAAGTCGCGACCAAGAAAAACGGCTTTGACCCCTTCGATCCTGAAAAGAGATTCCGCCAAAGGCGAAGCCGCCGCGCCTTCAGCCTTATTAAATTCCATCGGCTTTTCGACCACGAGGCGGCTGGGAAGAAATTTCATCGTGGCGGGATTGGGCGTGTCTTCGGTTTGAATGAACATGGCTTTATCCTTGATGAGAAACGCAATCGTCGCAGCGGGGTTCGCTGGGCACAATCACGAGCGGAATAGAAAGTTTCTTAAGCCCCTTGTCGGTTGTCAGTTCGGCGACAAGCGGATGGCGTAGCCCTTCATTGCCAAGCGCTGGCAACACAAGCACCGCTATATCTTTTTCTTTTTCGATCAAATCGAGCAGAACAGCGCGGCGTTCGCCTTTATAATAAAAAGTCTTTGGCTCACGGCCCAAAATTTCTTTCACAAGGGCTTCGTATTGCACCATCGTCTTTCGCGCCTGATCAAAGGCTTCATCGGCCATAGCGCGTTCGACGCCGCCCCATGTTTCAATCTCATTCGCTTCAACAACGGCCAGTAAAGCCACGCAGCCTGCAACTTCCCGCGCGCGCCGTGCCGCATAGCACAAAGCCGCTTTCAGCCCTACGCTGTCGTCCACGGGAACTAAAAACGTAAAAGATTCTTCGCTCATCGTTTAGGCCCTCTTTTGAAAAAGGAAGCGGACGCCGCTCCGACGACAAGGGATAAAAGCAAAGACGCCAAACCATAGCTTAAAGGAAAGTGCCGCGCCATAGCGCTGATCCGCGCACCCAAACCAACCTGCGCGACCTGCATATCCTCTGTGCGCGAAGCGACAAGTTGGCCGTTCACGAACTCATAAATATAAGTTTTATACGTTCCCATCGGCACGCTGCCGGGCATATCAATGTCCGCGCGGAAAAGCTTGTTATCCAAGATTTTGACGCCACGCTCATTTTCAATATAAAGCCCACGAGCCTGCTGGCTTACGATCACACCAGGACCGCCTTCTTGATCCGCAAACGGCAGAGCGTCTGTACCAATTCTATATTTCTTCGCCGTATCGGCGCTCATAATCTGCGTGACTGGCTTTGACGTTATAACGGCGTAATAACTGGGCGCAGGCGACACGACCTGCGGCTCCCCATTGATCCAAACACCGAAGTGCCGCTCTTTCTGGCGTACTTGCGCTTCGACGGGCGGGCCTTCGACGACGATGGCCACATCGGCAGAAGATTTCAAAAGCCCAAAGACCATCAGGTGCGCGCCATCAAAGGATTCATTCACGGCGACAAAATCGTCCGACAAACCCGCCGCGACCTTTTGCTCGGCTTGCGCTGGAGCCGCGACCAAAGCCAAAAGCAGAAAAAAGAGCGCGCTGCGTATCTTCATGACAGCGACCTCAAAACAACCGAGAAAATATGCTCAGGCTGCAAAGTCAAATCCAAGATCAGCTTACCCGCGACGAGCAAAATCAAGCACGCCATCAAAAAGCGCGCCACTTCAGGCTTAAGCCGCCAAGCAAGACGCGTCCCGATCGGCACAGAGATGACGCTACCAATCAAAAGGAATAAAGCCAAAACGATATCGACGCTGTGGTTCGCATTTGCCTGCAAAACGGCAGCCAAGCTTGTCGTAAACATAATCTGGAATAATGACGTGCCGTTCACAAGCGCGGGCGGCATGCGCAAAATGTAAATCATCGCCGGAACCATCACGAAACCACCGCCAACCCCCAACAGAGCGACGAGCAAACCGCCAATAGCGCCGAGCCCCAACGGCAAAAGCACATTGACGCGCAGGCGCGAGCGCGGAAAATCCATCGCCATCGAGCCGTTTGCGCCCCACCCTTGGCTCATGCTTTCCTCGTCTTTGGGCGGCGTCAAACGTACCGGACCCGCAGAACCGCGCAACCGCTCAACCCTTTTCAAAAGGTGCGGCGCGCTTTCCCAAAACATAAGACAGCCCACAATCGACAAAAGAGAAACATAGCAAAGGACAATCACCAAATTAATCTGGCCAATTTGCTTGAGCCATTTAAAAAGCTGAACGCCCGCGCCCGTACCGATAAAGCTTCCCGCCATCAAAACGGTCGCCATCTGAACATCGACGTTCTTTTTGTGCCAATTCGCGATAACGCCGGAAAGGCTCGTCCCAGCCAATTGCGCCGATTGCGTGCCAACGGCAATGGTCGGCGGAATGCCCATAAAGGTCAAAAGCGGCGTTAAAAGAAAACCGCCACCAACGCCAAAAAGGCCGGACAGAAAACCAATAATGCCGCCAAGGAGCAAAAGCTCTAAGGCGTTCACAGACATTTCAGCGATAGGGAGATAGATATCCATATTTTCTGTCTAAAGGATGGCTCAGACCTCAACAAGAGCTTTCTTACAAATCCAGCGAATCCGATTGTGCGCCCGCCAAATACCGCTCCCACAAAGCCAAAAACGGCCCCGGCTGCGCCAAAAGCTCTGTAAAGGAACCTTGCTGAACAAGACGGCCGCGATCCATCATCAGAATCTTGTCAAAACGCGGCAAAGTATTCAACCGATGGATTGAAACGATCATGGCCTTGTCGCCGTAAAGCGTAAACAAGCGGTCGAAGATCGCGCCCTCGGTCATTAAATCAACATGGCTTGTCGGTTCGTCCAACAACAAAAGCGAAGAATCGTGCGAGGCCAGCAACCCTCGGGCCAAGGCAAGCCGTTGCTTTTGTCCGCCGGACAAATTGACGCCGCGTTCGCGGATATCGGTTTCAAGACCTTTGGGCAAGCCCGCCGCCACAATGTCAAAATCGGCCGCATGAAGGGCCTTTTGCAATTCTTCGTCCGAGCGCGTCACGCCCATCGTCACGTTATAGCGGATCGTGTTTTCAAAAATCTCGGCATCCTGCGGCACCAACGTCGAGATCGAAGCGAGTGAGCTCATACCTTCGCAGGCAAGGCCATCATGCATCACGCGCACCGATTCCGGCGTATAAAGCCCACGCAAAAGCGTCAAAAGCGTCGTCTTACCCGCGCCGCTTGTTCCAACAAGCGCGATTTTTTCGCCCGGCGCGATAGCAAAGGAAACGTCCTTCACCTGCGCCTCGCCGCCAGCCTCGTGCGCAAAGGACAGATTTTCAATTTGCAGGCTTTGCCAAGTTTTTTCCGTTTCTTCCGTCGGCAAAGCGCCATGGCTTTGCGCGAAGGCTTCCTCGAAAATATCGGCGGCCGCCACATCGGTCGCACGGTGCAAAAGCGTATTACCAAAATGCGTCATGCCGTTAAACGCATTGCTAAGCAATGATTGTATTTGAAAGATCGCAACAACACTACCAATGGCAACCTCTTTACCGCTTAGCAATGTCACGCCAATATAAAGTCCCACAACGCCCACACGCACCATGAACATAGAGCAATTAAGAGCGAACCATTTCTTTTCGTTGTAAACCGTCTCTTCCCAAAAAGGCGAACGCATACCGCCAAAACGGCTGTCAATTTCGCGCGCGGTGCGCCCTTGCAAACGCAGCGTCAGAACCGACGCGATATTACCGATATAATCATAAAGCGCCGCCGTGAGCCGATGTTCGGCCTTGTTCGATTGATCGACCAGCGCCACAAGCTTTTTATCAAGCTTTTTGACGATAAACATAACAAGCGAACATACGACGACAATCGTCAAAGCTACCCACCAGCTGTACCACACCATCAAACAAAGGGCCGCCCCTGCGCCAACAACAAGATCGTTAAAAATATAGATATCCTGCGAGAAATCGAACAAGGCACGGCCCGCTTTTGTCGCACGATTGATCGTGTCTCCCGAATGATGAGCCTGATGCCATTGAAGCGGCAAAGCGGAAATCTTTCCGTACAAATCCATCACAAAGCGGCGATAGACGACGAAGGCGAGCCGCCGCTCCATCACGCGCGCGGGGCCGTTCATCGACCAGAAAAAGAGCGAGATCGAGGCCATCACGCCGCACCAAAACAATGTATTGTGAACGGCGACAAGGCCACCGTCTTTCAGTCCTTGGATCAGATGATCGAGAACGACGGGCTGCATGGAGGCGATGATATTGCCCAGCGTTTCCATAAAAACGACAAGGAGTAAAATCGCGCGGCGGCCTTTGGCGTAAAACCAAAGGAGTTGGAAAAGCTTTTTCATAGGCTCCTTAACCATAAGGAAGTATTCGTCTGAGAACGAAAACGATCATAAAGCCCCTTCCCGCCCGTGGAAAGGCCGAAAAAGCTTTACGAAACTATTATCAGTTTTTAGATTGCGGCTCATACTTTCATTTATTCCGACAGGCCGTTTTATGTTTATGCAACTCAGACCAGAGCCAGCCGCCACAACAAGCGACGCCGCGCGCATTGCGATCGAGTTTCTTGAAATGGCCCGGTTGATTGCGAAAAATCTTCCGAAAAAACCAAGTGGCATCCCCTCGCCGTTCGATATGGCCAAAATGCTGGCACGGCATAATTTTGAAGAAGCCCGCGATTTCTGCCAATCGGTTGCCGATGCGCAACCAAATCGTAGCCATGCCAAAGACCAATTTTCCCGTAGTGCGCATGTTTATGGCTGCTTGGCCTCGGATTCCTGCGATTATTCCTCTTTGACAAATGATGAGCTCGAAGAATCTTTTGACACGCTCACACCTATGCTTTTCGAGACAAAGAACGGCAGCGACAAAGAAGAAGCGCTGGCTCAAAAATATCTGGCCGTTGTGAAAGCGATCAAGCCATTCGATCCGTACCGCTTGTTGCTGAGCACCACTTTCTCGTTAGGACAAGCCCTTATGGATAAGCGGGCTACGGTATATGCCGTAATCCTCGATTCTATCGACATGGTAATGGATAAGATTATCGGCGGGCCAAATGATCCGCATATGATCACGCAAACGTATCACCTTTTGTCATCGACCATCATTGACTCGACCGCCAGGAAAACGAAAGCGCGCGAGCGTTTACTGGACAGCGTCGATGCTGTTTTGGCGCATCCTTTATGCCGCCGCGACGAATCCACGAAATATGCTTTTGACGAACTGCGAACGACTTTGCGCAATCAAGGCGACGTCGCGCTTGCTGCGCGTTGCGATAAACATTGCGACCTATTTAAACCAGCTTCTTTCTCATGCTGCAGCTCAGATTGCAGCCGCTAATTTCACCTTGTAACCAAAAGAGCTCCCCATGCCCTATGATATGACGACCTCGCCCTTCCGTACCTATTACGCTTATGTCGGCCCCTTTGCGCATGAAAACCCGCCAAGCATTTGGCCGCTGGCTGTTGCCTCAAAAAACAAAGTGCCGCACATTCTTTTGACGGCTGCGCTTTACGGTGATCCGCATTTGGCTCTTCAAATTCCATCGGGCGCTCTCCTGTCCTCTGAGTTCAGCAACGAACATCAAACGTCTATGAACTTAGACGACGCGAGTACGCGTCTCATCGGCACCTACATCCCGAATGCCGCACGCCTTGACGCGGCCCCTATCCAACTTTTGCATCATGAAGGCACGCCGCTGTTTTCTGGTCCGATTTTAAACCAGCAGGTCGTTTTTGCGATGAAGAGTTTCTCTGGCAGGGGTCTGCCGCCGCTGAACGATACGACCGAAGCGCCGAACAATCTTGTGAAACCGATCTGGGTCGCCCTGCCCGACGCCATGAAATCTATCGGACGTGTCCGAAAAGCTTTACACAGGCGTATCTTTGACACATCGCCAACAACTTTCGTCATGAAGCTCGACAGCGCCGTCACTCCATACGTCCTTTCGCAAGCGACGGTTTACCTTCTCGAAAGAACGGCGCGCATGCTCGGCGTAACTTCGAAAAACGATAAACCACTTGTCAGCGACGCGCATCTAGCCGATGCCCGCCGTCATTATCGCGCGATGATTACAAAACCGATTGAGCAATTGCCTTTGCGTCCGTTCTTGAACGGTGGCAAAAATCACGCGGTGCAAAACACAGCTTTTACGTTCTGATCAGAGAACTGTCACCGTACCGTCTTTGACAGCGTAATGCTGCGCATAGGAAAGGAGCGGCGTGAACTCGCTCGCATCTGTGCCCGTCAACCAGGCTTGCACGCCAAGCGCGCGCAGCTCTTCGAACAAGGCTTCGCGACGCAGATGATCCAAATGCGCGGTGATATCGTCCAAAAGGAAAAGCGGCTTCATCTTGCGCGCCCGTTCAATCGTACGCACATAGGCCAGCATCATCGCGACGATCAGCGCCTTTTGCTCGCCCGTCGAGCATAATTCCGCCGGGCAACCACGCGCGCGATGAAAAACCTTCAAATCGCTGCGATGCGGGCCCATGGCGCATGTTCCCGTTTGCGCATCGTCGCCGCGCGTACGGGCCAAGGCCGCGCGCATTTTATCTTCAACAAGCAAAGCTGGTTCATCGGCCAAAGCTTCCTCAGCCAATCCAGCCAAAGCCAAATCGGCCTGCGGAAAAACGCTTTGCGTTTCGGCAATGCCCGTTGCCAAATGAACCAACAGCTGACGCCGCGCCGCCGCAATCGCCACGCCCGTGCGCGCCATTTCGTCTTCAAGGCTGGCGAGCCAAGCGGCATCCGTCACGCCGTCACGCAAAAGGCGCAGGCGCTCACGCAACGCTTTTTCATAACGGTGCACACGTCCGGCATGAGCAGGATCGAAACTGTAAGCCATGCGGTCGCAGAAACGGCGGCGCGCCGAAGGACCATCAGCCAACACACGATCCATCTCCGGCGTCACCCAGGCCAGCGCCACATGCTCGGCCAAGGCTTGCTGTGAACGCGCGGGTTTGCCGTCAATCAGAACAACGCGACGGTCGCTTTCCCCGGCTTCTGGTGAGCGGCCCGTTGCGACGGCAAAGGGTCCCAAAGGTCCTTCGATCTCGCTTGCCACGCCCCATGGCGCGGGCTCTTTTTGATTTTGCCATTCGGACGGTGCGGCACGACAAAAACCGCGCCCCGGCACAAAAAGGCTGATGGCTTCAAGAAGGTTTGTTTTGCCGCTACCATTCGCCCCCGTCAGAACAACGGGTCGAGCGTCAAGATCCAAACGCATTTCGCTGTAATTGCGAAAATTCGTAAGCGTCAAACGCGAAAGGAAGAGAGCATCGGACATCGAAAGATCAGGGGTCAGAAATCAGGGGTCAGGATTCAGGAAGAAATGAAAAGAAAGGAAAAAGAGCTATATCAGAACAAATATCCCGCGTTCTTATCCTGATCCCTGAATGCCGATCCCTGATTCTTACACGCGCATCGGCATCAAGACATACAGCGCGCTTGTATCCGCGATGTCTTGCACGACGGCAGGCGAAGCGCCATCCGAAAGCTTAAAGCGCACACCGTCGCCCTGCACCTGTTGCAGGATGTCGAGCAAGTAACGCGCGTTAAAGCCGATTTCAATCGGCGTGCCGTCATAGCTGACTTCCAATTCTTCCGTCGCGCTTCCGGCTTCGGGCGCATTGGCCGTCAAAATCATCTGGCCCTGCGAAATAGCAAGCTTCACAGCGCGCGATTTTTCCGAAGAAATGGTCGCCACGCGATCCACCGCCGCCGCAAAAGCTTTGGCATTCGTGTCGAGAATTTTATCATTGCCCGAGGGAATGACGCGCTCGTAATCGGGGAACGTACCGTCGATGAGTTTTGACGTCACGACGATGGTTTCAAACGTAAAGCGCACCTTGGAATCCGAAAGCGCGATTTCGACCGGAGCCGACGTTTCGTCCAAAAGCTTACGGACTTCGCCAACGGTCTTACGCGGCAAGATAATACCGGAAAGGCCTTGCGAGCCCTGTGGCGCAGCCATTTCGGCGCGGGCCAAACGATGACCATCCGTAGCGACAGCACGCAGCACGTCCACCTTTTCGGCCTTCGTCGCGTGCAGATAAATGCCGTTCAGGTAATAGCGCGTTTCTTCCATCGAAATGGCAAAGCGCGTGCAATCGATCAACGAGCGGAGATCTTCGGCGGCAAGCGGGAATTTATGCTTGTAATCGCCGTCCGGCATTTTGGGGAAATCTTCGACCGGCAAACAACCAAGCTTGAAATGCGAGCGTCCTGAAGCCAAAGCCAACTGGCCAGCGCCAGCCGCCGTCAATTCGACCTGCGCGCCTTCCGGCAATTTGCGAACGATTTCGTAAAGCGTGTGCGCTGGCGCCGTCACAGCACCGGGCTTCTCCACTTCGGCGGGAACCGTTTCGTTGATTTCGATTTCCATATCGGTCGCGACAAACGAAACCTCGCTGCCCGAAGCGCGAAGCAGAACATTCGCCAAAATGGGGATCGTGTTCCGCCTTTCCACGATGCTTTGCACATGGCTTAGGCTTTTCAAAAGAGCGGCGCGTTCAAGAGTAACTTTCATCGTCCCAGCCTCGCATCAAAGGGGTCTTTAACAACCAACAAATATCTATCCCCATGGAATAGCAGAGAATCTTTTCTAAAGCTAGGGTTAGGCCTTAGATCAGAGTCAATTCAACCTTTTCAATCACTTTTCCGTCCAGAAACCTTTCGGCCATCAGCCGGAACCGTTCGGGGCCATCGGTAACCAAGAACATGTCCTGCCCCGGTTCATGCCCCAATTTGGCAAGGCCGCGCCCGATCAAATAGGACGAAACAGCTTCAGCCGTCGTCTCCGCGCTATCGACCAATGTCACTTTTGGCGGCAAAAGAGCGCGGATCACAGGGATCAAAAGCGGAAAATGGGTGCACCCCAAAACGACCGTATCGTAATCCTTCATCTGGATCTGCGAAAGATAGCGCGCCATAACGGCCTTCGTCTCGGCGCAATCGGCCCAGCCTTCTTCGGCCAAGCTCACCAAAACATTGCAAGCCAAACCTTCGACTTCGGCCTCCGGCTTGCGGCGCTTGATCGCTTCTTGATACGCGCCCGAACGAACGGTTCCTTCCGTCGCCATCACAACAATCTTGCCATTGTGCGTCGATTGCACGGCCGTCCCGGCTCCCGGTTCAATGACGCCTAGGCAAGGCAGGTCGGGAAAGCGTTTACGCAAGCTTGGCATAGCCAAAGCCGTCGCGGTGTTGCACGCGACGAGAAGCATTTTGATTTTTTCTTTGAGAAGGCGCTCAGTCACCTGCTCGGCATAATTGGCAACCGTTTCGGGCGATTTCGTGCCATAAGGCAGCCGCGCCGTATCGCCGAGATAGATGATATCTTCATGCGGCATTTTCTCACGCAACGCGCGATAGACCGTCAAACCGCCGACCCCGGAATCAAAAACGCCGATTGGCAATGAAGGCATCATGGACATATCCCCTACAGACAACGTTTAACCACCCCGAAAGCCGCAACCTTACGTGCGGCAAAACGGCCCTTTTCGCTTCTTGGATCAGAAGTCAAAAGCGAGTTCATCTCTGAGCTCTTACGGCGTGAACCTCAGGAAATCTTGGTCCGGAGCCAAGCGCCGTTAAGCGATTATTGGCCATTTTTTATTCCTTGCGCAAGCACTTATGCACCATGAAACTATTAACGGTCGCTCCTTTTGCTCTCTTTTTGTCCTATAGTCGGATCATAAGATTTCAGAGAAAATATTTTCCCTTCACATCAGGAGTCTTGCCTTCCATGACGTATTATTATGTTGCCTGCAATCGGCCAGGTGAAAAAAAGCGCGGTTCAGCTCAAGCGGCTTATATTGCCGAAACGGGCGGCATTGCTGTTTACGACAGCGTCACCACGATCCGCCCCCGAGCCTGTTTCGACCGAGAAGTGGTTGCGGTATCGGGCCAACACAAGCCCCTTTGCAATATTTTCTATACCGACAAAGGCGTCAAAATCGACTTGTCTGCAAAAGCAGACATTATTGAGAGCCTTCCCCCGCAAGCCCGCGCCGCGTTTGAAGAAACGCTGGAAAGAATCAGCCTCTCGCGTACTTCTTTGAAAAAGCCCCATACGCAAAATCATGCACCGCGCTGTTAAGCGTTTCATCTCTTTTTTAACGCAGATAGGATAAAAAATGTCACCCGCAGATTTCTCCGAGCGCGCTTCGACCATTCCGAATTATGCCGTCTTTGACCATGATGTCCAAGGCAAAGGGCAAGGGATTGGTTATAACTTGATCGATGAAAAAGCGTTTCGCTTCGCCGACGCGTCAGAGATCAACAATCTTAAGGGCGCCGTGATTGTCATCCGCACAGCGCATGGCCGGTTCATGGATCCCCAAGCGTATCTGAATGACCGCCGACTAAACAAAAAGAGCCTAGCCAAGGCGCTAAGAAAATGCGGTGGGCTGTCTATTGCTTTCATCGAAAAGCAAAGAGCCAAAAGGCAAGAACCCAAAAGCGTAAGACCAGCACGAAACAACGATACAATTCTTGTCCGCCGCAGCGGCGCAAAGAATATTTTGACCGCCTAGTTTCTCAAAAACCAAACGCCCGGCAGTTTTCTGCCGGGCGTTTTTCTTTGGCTTTATTTCTGATGGATCAATAACCCGTGCAGATGCGCTCAACGAGTTGTTTCACCGTCGGCGTAAAGTTGTTCGCATAGAACGGGTCTTCGCCAAAGCGATAGCCAACCGTCCCGCAGAACATAAGGAAGTTTTCCATATCGCCTTCATGCGCGACATTCTGCAATGATTTTTGGATGCAGAAAGAACGCGGATCAGGCAAACGGCCCGTCGAATGTTCTTCGTTATGCGCCGACCAATTCGAGAACTGACATTGCGAAAGGCAACCCATGCAGCTGGCCTGATCGCTTTTAATTTTCTGTGCGCTTTCGGGCGTTACGAAAACAAGCGTGTGATCCGGCGTGCGCAAAGGTTTTGTGAAACCCTCGTTCATCCAAGCACGCGCCTTTTCGGCATCGGCAGGACGCAAGAAGATCGGATCGCCAATGGGTCCCGTCCGAAAGCTTTCCGTTAAATCGTCGTGCGCTTCGTTCGCATAGTCGATCTGACGCGACGAACGCGCATAAAGATCGGCCAAAAACGGATTACGAACAGCCGTCGAATAAAAGCCTGTCGGTGAAAAGCGGTTCAGCGCAACATCGCCCTTTTTGACGGTGCGAAGCTTGTCCTTCCAGCTTTGCGGAATGGGGCTTTCCTGCGTCAAAAGCGGACGCGTGCCGAATTGGAAGGCAATGGGGCCCAGCTCTTTATTGTCGAGCCATTCTTCCCACTCCGAAAGCCACCAGACGCCACCCGCCATAATGATCGGCGTTTCGCCCAAACCATATTCGCGCATTTGTTTGCGCAAGGCGAGCACGCGGGGATATGGGTCTTCCGGTTTCAAGGGATCTTCGCTGTTGGAAAGGCCATTATGGCCACCAGCGCGCCACGGATCTTCATAAACGACGCCGCCCAAAAGCTCGCTGGCTTTATGAAACGACCGCAGCCACAAAGCACGAAAAGCACGGGCCGAAGAAACAATCGGATAGTAAAAAACATTATACTTCTTGGCGATTTCGGAAACGCGATACGGCATACCCGCGCCACACGTCACGCCTTGAACAAGGCCTTTGGCTCCATCGAGAATGCCATGCAGAATGCGTTCGCCGCTTCCCATCTCCCAAAGGATATTGATGTGGATCGCGCCCCTCTTGCCGCCGGTCAAATCAAAGGCTTTTTTCAGCTGCGCGATGCCGCCAGTAATGCCATAGGCCACAAGCTCTTCATGGCGCTCTTGCCGCGTTTTGCTATTAAAAAACTGGCGAACGATTTGGCCCTGCTCATCATAGCTGTCGGCATTGACGCCAGAGACGGTTCCAATACCGCCGGCACAGGCCCAAGCGCCCGAGCTCAACCCGTTCGTTGCTGACACGCCCTTCCCGCCCTCAATCAAAGGCAAAACTTCTCGTCCGGACATGCGGATCGCATTTAATGACTTCACGGGACGGTTTCCTTTCGAAAAGAGTCTAAACCTTTTAAAGGGCTCCTAGAATCGCGCGCGGTTCGTCAGCATAAACAGCCGAAACGCCCCATGCCAGCAATTCCTTTGCCCGCGTGGGATCGTTAACGACATAGGCCAAAAGAGGCAATCTCAGGCTCTTAATGGCCTCAACGCGCTCTTTCGTTAAAATCGATTCCTCGACGCTGACCGCACAAGCTTTAACGTCAGCCATCTTGCTGCGCCACTCAGGGTCCCATTCGCGGAAGACGAGGCAACGCGGCCAATGCGGTTCAAGCTGAGCCGCCATAATCAGGCTTTCCGAATCAAAGCTGGCGATCATCGGATAGGTGTCGCCTTCGGGCCAAAGCTTCGAAAGCTCAATCATCGTGACCATCGTGGTCGCCTTTGCCCGACCCGGGCATGGCTTGAGTTCCATAACCAGCGACATTTTATTGCTGATAAGATATTCGACCGCTTCGTTTAACCGAGGAACAGGCTCACCCTTAAAACGCGCATTAAAAGGCCCGCCCGCATCAAGGTGCGACAAGGTTTCCCAAGAAGCATCGGCCACGGAACCTTGGCCATTCGTTGTGCGCTCAAGCGTTTCGTCATGCATCAAGAACGGAACGCCATCATAGGAGATTTTAACGTCCAGTTCGACCCAGTTCGCTCCGCGCTCATGCGCCACGCGGATCGACGCCATCGTATTTTCGGGCGCGACGGCGCAAGCCCCACGATGGGCGATGACAGGCGGGTGAAAAGAAAGCAAAGGAATCATGACAAGATTGTTAGCCGAAAAGGCTGAAAGATTCTATTTCTGATTTTTACCAACGGACGAGAGCGGCCCCCCATGTGAAGCCGCCGCCCATGGTATCGAGCATCAAGAGTTGGCCGCGCTTGATACGGCCATCAGTTACAGCCTCCGTCAGCGCCAAAGGAATGGACGCCGCCGACGTGTTGGCATGCCTTTCGATGGTTACCACGACGCGTTCTTCTGGCAAATGAAGTTTTTTCGCGATCCCATCAATAATACGTTTGTTTGCTTGATGCGGCACAAGCCAATCGACCGCCTCTGGCGGCAACCCATTGGCCGCCAAAGCTTCGTCAACCACGTCAGCTAAGTGCTTTACGGCATAACGGAAAACTTCTTTGCCATTCATACGCATAGCGCCGATTGTTTTCGTCGAACCAACGCCGCCATCGACATACAGATTCTCATATTGCGTGCCATCCGTATGAAGATGCGTCGAAAGAATACCCTGATCCGACGTGTCGCCTTTGCCTTCCGCTGCGCGCAGCACAACCGCCCCCGCGCCATCGCCGAAAAGGAAACACGTTGAACGATCTTTCCAATCCAGCAAATGGGAAATCGTTTCCGCGCCAATGACAAGAACCGTCTTGGCCTGACCCAAACGGATATAATTATCAGCCGTTGCCAAAGCAAATACGAAACCGGAACAAACAGCCTGCACATCGAAAGCAAAACCGCGCTTCACGCCAAGCTTCGCTTGAACCCGGGCCGCCGTCGAAGGGAAAATGTTATCGGGCGTCGTCGTCGCGAGGATAATGGCGTCCACTTCGCTGACATCCACGCCCGCATGCGCCAAAGCCGCCCGCGCCGCGTTCGTGGCCAGGTCGGAGGTATATTCGCCCTCAGCCGCGATATAGCGTTGCTTGATGCCCGTACGCTGAACGATCCATTCGTCCGTCGTTTCAATGCCGCGCGCGACAAGATCGTTATTCGTTACGGCCTGCGCCGGAAGGTAAGAACCGCAACCTAGAACGACGGAACGAAGAACCATTAAATATCACTCCCGCTATTGGGCAAAATCGGGGTTGCATGAAGATCCATCTCCATCGCCTCGAGCGTGCCGTAATGGCGGGCTAACTCTTCACCGATTCTCTCATTAAACCGACGATCCACAAGATCGAAGGCAACACCAAGCGCATTGGCAAAGCCTTCGGGATCGGTACCCCCATGGCTTTTGACGCAAACGCCGCGCAACCCCAAGAACATAGCGCCATTGTAACGGCGCGGATCCACGCGAAGCTTCATCTTCTGCAAGGCGCTGCGCGCGAACAGGTAGCCGATCTTGGCGATCAAAGAACTTGAAAATGTTTGGCGCAGGAAATGGCCGATAAGCTTGGCCGTACCTTCAGCCGTTTTCAAAGCAATATTGCCCGAAAAGCCATCGGTTACGATCACATCGACCGTGCCATTCGTAATATCGTTGCCTTCGACAAAGCCGGCAAACTTTCCGGGTAAAGGACGGTCGCGCAAGATCGAAGCGGCCAGACGAACTTCTTCGTGGCCCTTCATATCTTCAACGCCAATATTGAGAAGCCCGATGGAAGGTTCGCTCACGCCCAAAACAGCGTTGCAGAATATCGCGCCCATCAAGGCAAATTGTACAAGATTTTCGGCATCGCATTCGAGGTTCGCGCCCAAATCGAGCACGACGCTCTCGCCGTGCATGGTCGGGAAGACCGTCGCGATAGCAGGCCGATCAATACCCGGCATCGTTTTCAAAACGAACTTGGCCATCGCCATCAAAGCGCCGGTATTGCCCGCCGAAACGACGCACGCAGCATCGCCCTTAGCAACGGCATTAATCGCCAAACGCATGGACGAATTACGCCCCTGACGCAACGCAATCGATGGCCGCATATCGGACGGCACATAATCGGGCGTATGGCGCAATTCCGTCACGGACGACAAAAGCGGATGGCGCGCCAACAAAGGCGCGACCTTCTCTTCGTCGCCGAAGATCAGAAACGATATCTTGGGATAACGTTCATGCGCAAGCGCGGCCCCGGCGATCACCATATCGGCACCGTCGTCGCCGCCCATCGCGTCAATCGCGATCACGGTACGATCGTTCATCGTCACAGGAACCGCCTCACGGGGCTGGTTGATTTAAACGTTGGTCTTCGTCTTCACGATGCTGCGGCCATCATAATGACCACAAGCAGAGCACACGTTGTGCGGGAGTTTAGGCTCGCCGCAGTTCTTGCACTCGACGACGCCAGTCCCCTTGAGGGCATGATGCGAGCGACGCATGTTACGAACAGACTTCGACGTTTTTCTTTTAGGAACGGCCATTGTTTTTACTCACGAAAAAGAAAGCGCGCCACCGGACATCCGGCAGGCCGCGCGAACTGAAAGTCTGTTTATAGACGCTACAGCTAAAATGCAAGGGAAAAGCTTTGAAAAAGCATTTCACCTTTAGCTTTCAGCCCTTAGCGCCTTACTCGCAGGCCTCTGCGGTGCGGCGTTTAGCGCTTATTGGTTAATTTTTGAATTTTGAAAGATCCTTGAGCTTGGCAAAGGGATTTTCAACCTTAGGCGATTCTTTCGGCGTCTCGCCACCAACCTCATAGGAACCGATAACAGCTCCTTCCTTGCGCGGATAGGGATCAAGCGCCGTCGCCAAATGCTGGGAAACAAGCTCGCCCAGATCAATCACGCCATTTTCAACAGGTTCCGGTGGTTCGGCATCGCCGCAATCGTAAAGCTCGCCCTCGTCCTTCGCTTTAAGGAGATTCGTCGGCGCAAAAAGGACATCGATGCTATCGGACACATGCGCAGGCACAGGCTCCAACGTCACGACGCATTCCTGCACGACGTCAGCGAAAAGCTTGCCCTTGACGGCCAGTATGCCGCCTTCGGCATGATCGACGTCCAAAGTCGCCTCAAGGCGCGACAGATCCAAAAGGTTGAACCGCTTGGCCAAAGCCTTTCTTTCGTCAGGGCCAGCCACGATATGCTCGCGCACCCCGCCTAAAGAAATACGATCCACCTGCAGCGGGCGGGACAATTCGGGCGCAACTTGTAAATGCTTCATATTTTTAATCCTCCGGCGGCTTTACCGTTTCACGATTGACAGCAGGGCCGCCGCGTGAGATTCGTCTTTCCGTCCTTTGTCTTACACAATAAGAGTCGCTTTCGAAACCATGTTCTTGAATCGCTTCTCTCGCTTTTGGCTTTTAGCCCTGCCCCTCGCGCTCGCCGCTTGTGAGCCGACCATTGCCACGCGTGGCAATATCCTCGATCAGGAAAAGATGGATCAAGTCCAAATCGGCAAAAGCACGCGCGAAGAAGTGGCGACTTTGCTCGGCACACCAACGCAGGTTGGCACGTTTGACGAAAACGTTTGGTATTACGTTGGCCGCAATACAGAGCAATATTCGTTCCTCGACCCGGAAATCATCAAGCAAAAAGCTGTTGAAGTTCGCTTTAGCGACGAAGGGCTCGTGACGGCTCTACGCACCTACGATCCCTCGCTGGTTGAGGACATCTCGCCCAACGGCGACAAAACGCCGACCTATGGTCACGAAACGACCATTGCGGAACAGCTTATGGGCAATATCGGCCATCCCGCAGGCCTTGGCAGCAAGCAAGAGCCGAAGAACTAGGGACTAGGGACTAGGGACTGAAGCGCAGAAAAGCTTTCTTTGCAGCCCGTCCGCCACGGCAATATCAACAAATGCGGAGGACGGTGCGAAAAGGAAGTTTTTTGAGAACCGGCGCGCAGCGTACTTTACGTACGTGAGCACCGGAAGCGCAGAAAAGCTTTCTTTGCAGCCCGTCCGCCACATTTGTTAGCATATCCGGGGCAATTGCTCACCCGCCAACCAGTCCACCATCCGATTACCGCCCATGTCCGTACGCATTTCGACAAAGGCGTTTGCATCTTCGACGACTGTGCCAATGAGCGCAGCGTCCTTGCCTTCGGGCATTTGGCGCATCGCGGCCAAAAGTTTTTCCGCATCCGCCGCCGGACAGAACGCAATCAGCTTGCCTTCGTTCGCAACGTAAAGAGGATCGAGCCCTAAAATCTCGCACACGCTGCGCACCGCAGGACGCACCGGAATAGCGGCCTCCTCCAAGCGAATGCCAACGCCGGCCGCCTGCGCCATTTCGTTGAGCGTTGTCGCGAGGCCGCCGCGCGTTGGATCGCGCATGGCATGAAGCTGCGCACCGCTGGCTACCATCGCTTCGATCATGTGGTTGAGCGCGGCGCTGTCGGACAAAATCTGTTCTTCGAACACAAGGTTCTCACGTTTGGCCATCACGGCCACGCCATGATCGCCCAGCGAGCCAGAGACGATAATCGCATCGCCCGGCTTAATGTTATGCGCGGACAGATCAAGCCGTGGATCCAGCGCACCGATGCCCGCCGTATTGATGAAAAGACCATCGGCCTTCCCTTTTTCAACGACCTTGGTATCGCCCGTCACAATTTCGACTCCCGCCTTTTTGGCAGCTTCGGCCATCGAAGCGATAATCGTCGCCAAATCGGCCAGAGGAAATCCTTCCTCCAAGATAAACCCGGCGGAAAGCCAAAGCGGTTTCGCGCCCGACAAAGCCACATCGTTCACCGTGCCATGGACGGCCAGCGAACCGATATTACCGCCCGGAAAGAAAAGCGGTGAGATCACGAAAGAATCCGTACTGAACGCCAAGCGCGCAGGTTTGCCGTCAATCATCGGTACATCGAGGCGCGCTTGATCGTTGCCTTCGGCCAAGGCCGGATTGGCAAAAGCCTTGGCGAACAATTCGTCAATCAGCTGCGCCATCGCGCGGCCGCCGCTTCCATGCGTCATATCGACGCGCCCCTCTTTGAGATCGAGCGAACGAATGGTACGTTTGGTCATTTCTCTTCCCTTCATCGAATCTTATCTGCGCGTACTTAGCTTAAAAAAAATTGTCATGCCCGCGCCACCTGCGTGGGGCATTTGCGGGCATTCAGAGCCACAAGAACCACCGTTTGCCCTAACGACCCTGGGCTCCCGCTTTCGCGGGAGTGACGATTTTCTTTACGGCAAGCTCATCGGCAAAAAGACGCCGCAAAAATACCTCACCACCTCATACCGACTTACTCCTTTGCCGCCCATAGCTGTACCACGCAGCACAACCGCCTTCTGAGGAAACCATGCACGCGCCAATTGGATTCTCCGGCGTGCAGGCCTTACCAAAAAGGGGGCATTGATCAGGCATTTTCGCGCCGCGTAAAATGGCCGGGCATTGGCAGGCGGGATTTTCTTTCGCTTCGCTCGGCGGAAGCTCAAATTTCTTTTCCGCGTCAAAAGCCGCAAATTCTTCTTTGAGCTTGAGCGCGCTGCCCGGAATCCAACCAAGCCCGCGCCATTCAAACCCATCGCGCAGTTCGAACACGTCGCGCATCAGCGCTTGCGCCTTCAAATTGCCTTCGCGCGTGACCGCACGGCTATATTCGTTTTCAACGGAGGGACGGCCTTCTTTGACTTGGCGCACGAGCATCAAAATCGCCTGCATCACGTCAAGCGGCTCAAACCCCGCGACAACGACGGCTTTCCCGTAATCGCGCGGCGCAATTTCATAGGGCGCTGTGCCGATAATCGCGCTGACATGTGAAGGGCCGACAAAACCATCCAAAGGCGGCACATCGGCGGAGGAATTCTTGCTTGCCTCCAAAAGCCATTGGAACGCAGGCGGCGTCAAAACGTGATTACAGAAAACTGAGAAATTTTTCAGCCCCCACGCCTGCGCCTGTTTCAAAATCACGGCGGTCGGTGGCGTCGTCGTCTCAAACCCGATGGCGAAGAAAACGACTTCGCGCCCCGAATTCTCCTTGGCAAACACAAGCGCATCATGCGGCGAAAGAACCATGCGCACATCCGCACCCGCAGCCTTGGCCTTCAAAAGGCTCAGCCTCTGGCCGCCGGGCACGCGCATCATGTCGCCATATGAGCAAAGCGTCACGTTCGGCAATTTAGCTAATTGGATCGCCGCATCGATCCGCGCCATCGGCAATACGCAAACGGGACAACCGGGGCCGTGCACCATTTGTACTTCGGGCGGCAAAATATCGGGTAAGCCAAAGCGATAAATCGCATGCGTATGGCCACCGCAGAATTCCATGAAACGATAGGTGCGGCCTTTGGCCTCTGCCGCAATCGAAGCAGCCAAATGCTCGGCCTTCGCGCGGTCGCGAAACTCTTCGATATATTTCATCTTACGCGCCTGCCCCGGCTTTGGCGCCCGCTTCGTTCATCTCATCAAAGAGCGCAAGCGTCTTGGCAGCTTCTTCGGGATCGAGCCGGGAAAGCGCATAGCCGACATGCACGATCACGTAATCGCCGACTTTTGTGTTTTCGACCAGCGAAAGGGAAATCTTCTGGCTTACGCCGCCAACGGCAGCCATCGCCATGCCGTCGTCTAAAAGCTCGGTCACGCGAGCGGGAATGGCAAGACACATGGCGGTGGTTCCTTTCTTCTCAAAATGCGGACGGGCAGCGTATCACTAAAGCTAATCCAAAATAAAATGATTCATTTTATTTTGGAGTCTCGCTTGCTTCGCGGCGGAACCCCGCCCTTCCGGGCGGTTTTCATAGCGAAAACAGTTTATTTTGATGAACTGTTTTCGCTACATGTGCAGCGCACATAAAAGCGCTTATCGAGCGACCTCTTTTTCAAGCCGCAAAGAAGCGGCATAAGCCTGTCCCAAAGCAATGGCTGTATCGCCCGGCACAAGCGCAGACGGCAAAAGGGGTTCGAACCCTTCAGCGGCCAAAGAAGCCGTCAGGCGCGTGCGCAAAATTTTGTTGAAAAAGCATCCACCAGACATAGTTATCTTTTTTATTTCAGTATGTTCTAATGCTTTTTTAATCCATTTTCTTAATTCAATCACTAGCTCATCATGGAACAGGACAGCACCTTCTTCGGCCGCAAGTGAGCTTATTTCAGCCAGAAGAGGCCTTAAATCGAGCTCCAGAAGCCCTTTTTCAGCCGTTAGACGCCCAAAACCCGAATCGATTCGCCCTTTTGGGTTCGATTCGCGAATCGATCCGGCAGCGAGTCGTTCAAGTTCCATGGGAGCTTCGCCATCGAAGGAGGCCAAAAGCTTGACATTTAAAAGCCCACAAGCCGCATCGAACAAGCGTCCGGCGCTGGACGTCATCGGCGCGTTGATTCCGCGCGTCATCATCGTATCAAGGTTCGCCGCGCCGGGAAAAGCAGCATAGCGCGTGGCAATTTCCGCCCCCCGCCCCATCGCCCACAAAGCCGCCGCGCCCATGCGCCACGGTTGAAGGGCGGCCTTATCGCCACCGGGCTGTGGCAACGGACGAAGCCGCCCGATGCGGCGATAGCTCGCCCCATCGCATCCCAAAAGTTCGCCGCCCCAGGCTTCGTTATTTTCGCCCAACCCAAACCCATCGAGCGCCAAACCCAAAACAGGCTCACAAATCCCATACTCAGCCATCACCGCCGCCACATGCGCGTGATGATGTTGAACTTCGATGCAGGGCCGTCCGCTTTCGTACGCCCAGCGCGTGCCATAAAAATCGGGATGCAGATCATGCGCGACGGCGATGGGTTTTATCTTCGCTTCCGCGAGCAACCCCCGCGCCGTTTCTTGAAAGGCACGCACCGAATCTGCTTGATCCAGCGAGCCGTTTTCGCGCGAAATCCACGCCTCATCGCCTTGAATGAGACAAAGCGCGTTTTTCAAATACGCACCAACGCCCAAAACCGGCGGCAAAGCACGCGGTAATTTGATTTTCTGTGCAATCAAGGGCGCAACGCTCATGCCTTACGCTTTTTGTCGATCCAGGCGAACCATCCGTCCATCCCCTCGCCTGTTGTCGAGGAAAGTTTGAGCACTTCGATGGCCGGATTGATCTGCTTTGCATAGGCGATGCAGCGATCGACATCGAACGTCACATACGGCAACAAATCCATCTTTGTGACAATCATCAAGCTCGAGGCAGCAAACATGTCGGGATATTTAAGCGGCTTGTCCTCGCCCTCGGTCGTCGAAAGCAAAACGACCTTGGCCGCTTCGCCCAAATCGTAAGCCGCCGGGCAAACCAGATTGCCGACATTTTCGATAAAGAACACGCTGTCGTCGCGCTCGCCCGTCGGCAACCGCAAATCAAGCATGGCATGGCCAACCATGTTGGCCTCAAGGTGACAGCCTTGTCCCGTGTTAATCTGAATGACAGGCGCGCCGGATTCACGAATGCGCGCGGCATCAAGCTCGGTGCTTTGATCGCCTTCGATCACGGCAGCGGGAAAACGCTTGGCCGTGAGCGTTTTACCCAAAAGCGTCGTTTTGCCCGAACCGGGGCTGGAAACCAGATTCAGCGCCAAAACACGGTGCTTGGCAAAAAGCTCGCGGTTTTGAAGCGCAAAACGGTCGTTTTCGGAGAGAATATTTTCCTCGACCTCAATGGCGCGGCTTTTCTCGACGCCTGGCGCATGGACCGCGCCGAGCGGCCCCGTTTCTTCCTGAGACATAGTTTTCGGCTCCTTTTGGCTTCAAAACGACGGCCTAGAGTTAACGCCTTGCGCCCTTAATTGCAAATGCATGAAAAAAAGACGAAAAATCCCTTTGCATTTCGCAATTCTTTTGTCTAACTTGCCCGCCTTGCCGCAAGGCATCGCGCCCGTAGCTCAACTGGATAGAGCATCTGACTACGAATCAGAAGGCTGGGGATTCGAATTCCTCCGGGCGCACCATTCATAAAAAAGCCTCCCCTTCTGGGAGGTTTTTTTATGAATAAAGCCAAGGGTATTCGAATCCCATCAATGGGATGCGATGACGAGCAAGGCCTTATCGCGCGGCGCACGTGTACGCCGCGCGCTTTCAATCAATAAGTCTTGCGAAGGCAGGCCTGAGCCGAAGGCGATAGGCAATTCCTCCGGGCGCACCATTCATAAAAAAGCCTCCCCTTCCGGGAGGTTTTTTTATAAATAAAGCCAAGTTTATTCGAATCCTCCCCACAACATCTCTTCCTTGCGATAAAACCGTTTTTTAAGCATGCTTATCCGCATGACTTCAACCAACGGACGTTCCCATGATTTTTCTTTCTTGGTTTCTTTTCGCTTTGATCGGCGCGGCTATCGGCAACAGAAAAGGCGAAACAGGATTAGGATTCTTCCTTGGCTTTCTTTTAGGGCCACTTGGGCTCTTGATTGAACTCATCCGGGACGGCGACCGCATGCCGTGCCCCTTTTGCAAAGAGAAAGTTCACAAGGACGCGACCATCTGTCCTTTCTGTCGTCAACCGCTGCCACCAAAAGAGGAAGAACCTTTACAAGAAAAAGTGCCGCTGCCGAGAGGGACTGAAGATAAGAACGGCCTTCTTAAAGCGCTTTTGGTTTTCACCGTCCTGTTATTGATTGCGGCCGTCGCTCAATCGCTGATGAAAAAGCCTGAGACAGAATCCATCCCCGCGCCGCCTGCCGCCGTTGAACATTTCAACACCGTGCCTTCCGCAACGAAAAGCTGGCGCTATGAAACACACAAAGACGCTCTGACGCAAAAAGAAGTTTGGACCGCTTCTCTGCTCAGCGACGACAAACTTTCACTCTCTTTTCCCTACAATGGCGAACAAGCAGCGACGCTGGCAGTTCGTAAGCATCCGCAATTCGGCAAAGGCATTCTCTTTACCGTCGAACGAGGCCAGATCCAATGCAGCATCGTTGACGGCTGTGACGTTACGATCCGTTTCGATGAGCGCCAGCCGGAGCGCTTTCACGCTTCGCTGCCATCCGATCATTCGAGCAACAGCCTCTTCATTAAAAACTATGAAACGCTCGTTCCCAAGATTCTCAAGGCAAAGAAAACCTTGATCCAAGTGCCATTTTATCAAAACGGCCTGCAAACGCTCACGTTTCATACGGAAAACCTCAATATCCCCTAAATTTTCCACAGCGTTCTTAAGTTTTTAGAAAGGAAGAAAGAAAGAGCGCGCCCTCGATCCTCACCTCTTCTTAAGTTTTAAAGCTCTAATATGGCTCTTGGCGTTTTTGTCCCTTTATCGAGCCAAAGTTTTCTCATGACGCAACAAAGTTCTTTGTCCAAACCTGTAGAAAACAAACTTCATCGCGATTGCTTGCATTGCTTGCAACAAGTCGGTGAGGCCGCGCTTGAAAACGTATCGCGTGATCGCGAAGGCCGCTTACTCCTTACGCCCGAAGGCCAACCCAACCCGCACAGCGGCGCGCCCTATGGCGGCCCCTTTAGCGCGGGCGTTTGCCTCCTCTTGCCGGATGGAACCGTCGAAATGATCGGCGAGCCCAAGAACAACACCGTCCTTGGCAAAGGGGTCGCCAGCTTTCATGCGGAGCACGAAATCCTTTCCGGCTATCCGTATGCCGAACTCGTCAACCGCCTCAACGAACTTCGCGCCGAAGGCAAAGAAGGTCCTACCGTCCTTCTTCTTTCCTCGGCGCAATCGTGCCCAACGTGCCAAACGAAGCAGGAAATCATCGCACGCGAACTTGTGCGCCATGAGCTGATCGCACCCGGCCATTTTATTTCTCTTTACGGTGCGAGTTTCGATGACACGCTGAAGGTCGCCGGGTTCAACGATAAAATCTATGCAGCGGCCTTGATTATGACAGCCGAACATCCGGATGCGCCCGGCAGCATGCTGCGCCATCGCACGGTTGCCCTCGCTGATTTGCAAGAATCCACCAAACGTCTTTTTATGGAATCCCGGTGGCCCGTCGCCATCGTCGAACGCGAAGGCGCTCTTTACGCCACGGGTTCCGACGCACGCTCAGACACGGATTTGTTCTCGACGGCAGAAGTCGTCGCCCTGCGTAATGCGGGCCTGCGCTATCAACAAGAAGGCCATGACGATCCGTGGGGCGTCGATGGCACGCTTTATACGACGACGCTCGAATCCGGCCCCCTTTGCCTGACCGAAGCGAACTGGACACGCATAGCGGAAATCGTGCACGTTGTGCTGCCGCCGGAGCTACAGGATAAACAGCATCAAACGCGCGAATCCGCTTCTATCGACAATAAAGCGTTTCTGAGCATCATCGCAGGCGGTTACAAAGCCCCCTCGCGGGCGGTTAACGTTTACCGCGATCCTGCCTATCGGGACAAAGCCCAACTCTTTTGGTCTAAATTACTTCACGTCGGAAAAGCAAAACTCTATAATGGCGCGTCGGGAACTGAGGCGGTTCAAACGTTTTTACCTCTTGCTGAAGAACGTTTTTCCGCGCCCGATTTTGCAACTTTTAAATAGAGCCTCTTTTCCATGTCTTCTTCTAAACCGTTGTACGACGTTGCCGGGATTGGCCGCGCCTATATTGATGTGATCGCGCCCGCTTCCTATGCTCTTTTGGAAAAGCACGACATTCCGCTCGATACGGGCAAATATTTTGATGGAACCGAAATCGAAGCCGTCCGCGCCGATTTACCGGAACCGCTTTATGCCCCCGGCGGCACAATCCCGAATACGCTTTCCGGTTTGGCAGCGCTTGGCGCAAAGGTCGGCTATTTTGGCAAGCTTGCCGATGACGCTCCCGGCCATGTCTTTCTTGACGATTTGAACGCGCGGGGAATCACCCTTCTCAATCCCGGCTTTGCGCAAACGTCTTTGTCCGGCGCTTGCATCGTCCTTTTGACGGAAGGCGGCGAACGCAGCTTTGCCCTGCACAAAGGATGCGTGGACGATTTCGAGGAATCTGATTTTGATTCCTTCGATTTCGATCAAGCGCGCTATTTCCTCTTTCCGGCCAATTTACTTTCCAACACAGACGATCCATCACTTTTCGAAGCGCTGATGCACAAAATCGCGCGCAGTTCGTGCCAAATCGTGTTTTCGCTTTCCGAAGTGCGCGATTGGAAGGGCCGCGAAGATCTGGCACGGATGGCTGCTGCTCTCTCTTCGATCTTTATCGGCAATGAAATTGAGAACGACGCCTATCTCGCGATCACGGGGACCTTGGCCAACGGCAAGATCATCGTCACGACGCGCGGAGCCAAAGGCGCCAGCGCGCGCGTAGGCCAAGGCGCAGAAACATTCGTTGCCGCCGCGCCGCTCAAAAAGCTTGTCAGCTCGCTGGGCGCTGGCGATCAGTTTCTCGCAGGCTTTATGCAGGGGCTTACGATGAACCTGCCTCTGGAGCAAACGCTCGCGTTGGCCAGCCGATGCGCCGCCGCCATTATCGAAGAAACGGAGGCGCGTCCACACCCCGGCGTTTCCTGGCGTTCCTTAATCGAGAAATAAGTTAGTTAGCCTTCAAGCTCAAGCGCTTTGCTTTCAATCCGGCGGATTTCGTCGCGCAGTTTAGCCGCCTCTTCAAAGGCAAGATTTCCGGCCGCTTCTTTCATGCGCTTTTCAAGATCGCGGATGCGTTTCTGCAAAGCCTTGCCCGTCAAATCGTCATCTTTGTTCAGCGAGACATTTACATGGTCGCCGCGCTCAAAGACCGAGGAAAGAATGTCGCCAATTTGCGCTTTGACGCTTTCCGGCGTGATGCCGTTGGCCACGTTATAGGCTTGCTGCTTTTCGCGGCGGCGTTCCGTTTCGTCAAGCGCTTGGCGCATACTGCCCGTGATCCTATCAGCGTATAGGATCGCGCGGCCATCGATGTTGCGCGCAGCGCGGCCAATCGTTTGGATCAGCGCGGTGCGCGAACGCAAATAGCCCTCTTTATCCGCATCCAAAATCGCGACAAGCCCGCATTCGGGAATATCCAAACCTTCGCGCAAAAGATTGATGCCGATCAGCACATCAACGTTCCCAAGCCGCAAATTACGAATAATGTCGATGCGCTCCAGCGTATCGACATCCGAGTGGATATAGCTGACTTTGATCCCGGCTTCGGTCATATATTCGGTGAGCGCCTCGGCCATTTTCTTTGTCAGCGTCGTGACAAGCACACGCATATTCTTGGCCGTCACTTCTTTGATCTCAGCCAGCAGATCGTCCACCTGTTTTTCCGTCGGGCGAATAATCACCGGCGGATCAATAAGCCCCGTTGGACGAACAACTTGCTCGGTAAAGATGCCTTGCGTGCGTTCAAGCTCCCACGGGCCCGGCGTCGCAGAAACGAAAACGGAGGACGGCCGCATGCGATCCCATTCCTCGAACTTAAGCGGACGGTTATCGACGCACGAAGGCAAGCGAAAGCCATAGTTTGCTAACGTCGATTTGCGCTGAAAATCGCCGCGAGACATCGCATGCAATTGCGGGATCATGTTGTGGCTTTCGTCCACGAACAGCATCGCGTTTTCGGGCAAATATTCGAACAAAGTCGGCGGCGGTTCGCCCGGCGCGCGGCCCGTCAAATAGCGCGAATAATTTTCAATGCCCGCGCACGATCCCGTCGCCATCATCATTTCAATGTCGAAGGTCACGCGTTCGCGTAGCCGTTGTTCTTCGATCAATTTGCCTTGCGCAATCAGTTCGGCCAGACGCTCTTTCAGGTCGATTTTGATCTGCGCGGCCGCTTGGTCAAGCGTCGGTTTCGGCGTGACATAATGGCTGTTGGCGTAAAGTTTTGCCCCGTCTAAAGTCTTTATTTTTTCGCCAGTTAGAGGATCAAGTTCAACTATTTTCTCAAGTTCGTCGCCAAAGAACGAAAAACGCCACGCCGCTTTTTCCAAGTGGGCAGGAAAAACGTCAATCGTATCGCCCTTCACGCGAAAATCGCCGCGTCCAAAACCGATATCGTTGCGGTGATATTGAAGTTCGACGAGTGCGCCCAAAAACATATCGCGCGGATAGGATTCGCCAACCTTTAAGGCCAGCACCATCTGTTGATACGTTTCGACGGAACCGATGCCATAGATGCACGAAACCGAGGCCACGATAATCACGTCATCACGTTCAAGCAAAGCACGCGTTGCGCTGTGGCGCATGCGATCAATCTGCTCGTTAATCATGGATTCTTTTTCGATATAGGTATCCGTTTTCGCAACATAGGCTTCGGGCTGGTAATAATCGTAATAGCTGACGAAATACTCAACGGCGTTATCCGGGAAAAAATTCCGCATCTCGCCATAAAGCTGCGCGGCAAGCGTCTTATTCGGTGCCAAGATCAATGTTGGCCGTTGCAATATTTCAATCGTTTTCGCCATCGTGAAGGTTTTGCCTGAGCCCGTGACGCCCAGCAAAACTTGGTCACGCGCGCCATCCTGATAGCCTTGGCACAAAGAGGCAATGGCCTGCGGTTGGTCGCCCGCCGGTTCGTACGGTGAATGCAGCGTAAAAGGCCGCCCGGCTTCGGGACGGTAATCGGGGCGCACAACATCGGCAAAGATCGGGAAAACCATGGTGCGTATCTTAGAACGTCACAAGCGAGAAAGGCAAAGAAAACGGGACCGCAGGCGAAAAGCCCACAGCCCCGTTGTAAAGGATCAAAAAATTAAACGTTCGCCGGAGCCGCAAGAAGAGTGAGCGCGGAAGGCAGGCGTCTCGGCATCTCAAGGCCGAAAACAATCGCATTTTCGGCATCGCGAAGGAAAGCAGGTGCGTTCAGCGCGGCTTTCAATTGATCCATATAACGGCCAGAAATCAAGCAACGCGGCGCGACGGGCATCTGCGCATCGAGCACATAGGACAACGGCGCCAAGACGGGCGCTTTGAGCCCTTGCTCACGCGCCGCATCGACAAAAGCCTGGCCATAGTGCGTTTCCGGATTCCGGTCATTCATGACAACAAGACGGGCCGCGTTCATTTCTTTCGGAAAAACCCTGCGCGTCGCGCTCATAGCCAAATCGGCCAAGCTCACAAAACGAACGTCCAAATACCCCATCACGCAACCGCTTGAATATAGCGCGGCATCGTCCTCATAACCGACGTTGCATTTTCTTTGTAGGCTCACCCAAAGGTTCGAAAAACGGCGCTCAAACGTATCGACCTCGGCTTCAAGAATGCGGCCGTTCATTTTTTCAATATCGGCATCGTCTTTTCTTTCGCTCAAATTCTGGCAATCGACGACGACGATGCTGTTGGAAAGCAAGCCGGTAAGGCTCTTTGAACACAAATTTTCGAGACTCATGGGATGACCCTTTTCGTGAACACGACAAAACATGTATTACTTTGGTATCACACGCGCCTGAAATTAACCAAGAAGAACTTGGGCACAAAAAAGCCCAGTTCTTTTCGAACTGGGCTTTTTTCGTAAACCGTATGCGGCGATTAACGGTGCGCCGTCATTGCTGCCGCTGTTGCTCTCTTACACGGACGCATCGCCAGCGGCGGCAAAGGCGTTTGATTGTAAAGAATAGCGTGCCTCGCATCTTGAATAAAAGCTGGGTTCTTCATCGCTTCTGTAATTTGCGTCGGTGAATACGGTTGAACGAAATTTGCCTGAAGAACACTTTCACCTGAAGAAGCTAAATAAGCAAAAAGCGGCAAAACGGCGGGCATACGAACGGAAGAATTCGAGAAAACTTTGTCACGCGTATGATTAAGTTTTTCAGCCAGTTTCTGACCATAAAAACCGTCAGGGTCCGTATCGCTCACGATCACAAGCGCAGCATCGCTGAGAACAGGACTCATGGAATAGAATCCCGAACCAATAACCATACCCTCATGAATAGAACAATGTCGCACCAGGCATTGGGCGGAAGGCGTACGACGAAGCGGCGTTCTGGCTTGAGCCTCAAGATTCAAATCATGCCAATCTTGCATAGCGCCCCAAAACTGCTCAATGCCCGCGTTAAAGGTTTTCATTTCCGCCACACGGGCTACGTTTAAATATTTAGAAATAGATTTCCCAGCTTTTTTAAACGTCATTTTAACAGCGAGGGGAGCTGTGTGGTTCGCAAAATCATGGCCATCTAAAACGACGATATAATCCTTCTGCCTCTCCTGCATTTTGAAATCTCCTTAGTGTTTGCCTGACGCTTGAAACCCTTTGGGCGTAGCACAGCGCCCCCGCGTTAACCAAGGGAAAAGGCTGGAATTACTTTCATTTCTTCAATAACGCAGCCTCGCGATTTTAAAAATCGCAACCGAAAATCCGCTGTCGCGCCAGACGCGGATCACGACGCGATGCCACAAAAGAAACAAGGTTTTCCTTGGTAAAATCGCGTGCGTCACGATGGGCCACCATAAAGTCGTTCATACCCATTTTTGTTAGATTGAGGTCAATGCCAGGCTCTTCATAATCCTCGGCCGAAGTCGCAATAACCAAAGGACAGGCCTGCCCCTGCTCTTTGCGACATTGAATAAAAGCCAAAAGATCGGAGGTTCTTTCGCCGCCAGGCAACGTCCGGTCCAGCAAGACAAAGGCAATATCGTCCCCCTCCGCCAGAGCCGCCTTGGCCCCGGCCACGCAGCAGACTTGATGCACCTTTATGCCCGCAGATTCGAAATAATCGGCGTAAATCAACCGAATAATTGGCTCATCCTCGACGAGAAGAACGGATGGGGGCATTCCAAAGTACCGAAAAAGTTAAGCCTACCTATTCAAAAACAATTTTTTCTAGTTTTAGCCCCAAACGCCCTCTTCACCAAGCCCCTCTTTTCCTGCTAGAACAACCGCATGACTGTTTATGTTCGCTTTGCGCCTTCGCCTACGGGTCTTCTGCATATCGGCAATATCCGCGCGGCTTTGTACAATTTCCTCTTCGCCCGTAAAAACGGCGGACGCTTCCTATTGCGTATGGACGACACGGATCAAATCCGTTCGACCCAAGAATACGAAGATGGGATCACGCGCGACCTCACATGGCTCGGCCTTACGTGGGATGCCACGGCCAAGCAATCGGAACGCACCGCGCGTTATCAAGAAACCTTGGAGCAACTGAAAGCTTCAGGCCGCGTTTATCCGTGTTTTGAAACGCAGGCCGAACTTGACCTCAAGCGCAAAACGCAGCTGGGCCGCGGTATGCCTCCCGTTTACGACCGAGCTTCACTCAAACTGACTGAAGAACAAAAGGCCGCCTTTCTGGCGCAGGGCATCAAACCGCATTGGCGCTTTAAGCTTGAAAACCGCGACGTGGAATGGAACGATTTAATCCAGGGCCATAAGAAATTTCCCTCCTCCTCGCTCTCCGATCCTGTGATCGTGCGCGCCGACGGCGTGCCGCTTTACACGTTCTGCTCCGTTGTGGACGACGCTGACATGGGCATCACGCACATTATTCGCGGCGCGGATCACGTCACCAACACGTCAGTCCAAATCCAGATTTGGCAGGCCGTCACGGACAAGCCCGTTCCCGAATGGGCGCATTTCCCGTTGATGATCAGCGCCGACGGCACGGAAATGAGCAAACGTCTGGGCACACTTTCCATCGCTTCGATGCGCGATCAGGACAAGATCGAGTCCATGGCCATTTTGTCGCTTTTGGCGCGGCTGGGCACCTCCGATCCCATCGTGCCTTTTGTCAACATGCAAGACCTGATCGACGGCTTTGACCTTGGCAAAATCGCCCATGCGACGGTGAAGTTCGACGTGCGCGACATCAAGCACCTAAGCGCGAAGATTTTGCACGCAACACCGTTTGCGACGGTTTCTACGCGGCTTGACGCTCTGGGCCTCGGCCATGTGACAGAAGAGTTTTGGAACGCTGTGCGTGGTAATATCGAAACGCTTGAAGACGTACGCGTGTGGTGGAATGTGACCCATGGCCCCGTGACGCCCGTCCTCAACGATACGGTTTTCATCAAGGCCGCTGCCGAAGTCCTGCCGGAAGGCACATGGGACCTCAACACATGGCAAGCGTGGACCAACGAAGTCAAAGCCAAAACAGGCCGCAAGGGCAAAGAGCTTTTCATGCCGCTGCGCCTTGCTTTGACTGGCACGGATCACGGCCCCGAACTCAAAGTTCTGTTGCCGCTTATCGGCCGGGAACGCGTTTTGGAACGTTTGGTCGGCAAAGCCGCCTAAAAGTAGAACCGCAAAAGGAGCCAAGCGATGCGACGCGCGATCCTATTTCGCTACCATCATGCTATGGATATCTGCGCGAACAGAATAGCCCTGCTCCGTCGGCTGAATCCTTCGACACCGCTCTTTGGCCTATATGGCGGCGCTGAGCCTCAGAACCCGCGCGCCCTCGACTTGGACGACGATTACGCTTTGCCGTTTACGGACGCGCGGTTCAAATGGGAGCATGGCGATCTTTGCCTGCGCCGCTGGTATCAAGATCGCGGCGCGGCTTTACCGTTCGACATGCTGCATATCGTCGAATGGGATTTGATTATGACAAAACCCATCGACGCGCTCTTTTCCCACGTTACGGACGGCATCGCTTTAACAGATTTGAAAACGCTCGCCGCCTATCGCCAAGAAGGCTGGGGCTGGATTACGAACCGCGAAGATCAATTTACGCAGCTTGCCGCGTTCATTCAAAAACGCCATGGCGTCATGCTCGATCGCGAGAAACTTTTGGCTGGCCCCTTTTGTGGCGCCAGCGCCAGCCGCGCCTTTTGCGAACGCTATGCAGCGGAAGAACCGCCGCTCTTGCTTCACGATGAAATCCGCCTATCCGCTTATGCCACAGCTTTTGGCATGGAAATCCGCGACACGGGCCTTCGCGCCAAGGCCGCGCTTTGGAACTGCGAGAAAAACTATTACACCGCCGAGCAAGTTTACGAGGCCACGTCGCGTTCCTGCGTCATGCACCCCGTCATCGAAAAGCTCGATCTCAACCGCCTTTTACCGTAAGAAACATTATGACAAACCAACCGCCCGTTATCATTCTCGTCCATCCGCAGCTTGTCGAAAATATCGGCATGACGGCCCGCGCCATGGCGAATTGCGCTCTCCCCGAATTGCGCATCGTCGCTCCGCGCGATCCATGGCCGCTCGACGAAATCCACAGCCAGCGTATGGCGGCCGCTTCATCGGGCGCAAATGACATTCTAGAGAACGCGAAACTTTTTGATACGGTCGAAGCCGCCATGGCCGATCTTGAATATGTCTATGCGACGACGGCGCGCACGAACGACATGGTCAATCGCGTGATGACGCCCAAAGCCGCCGTTCCCGATATGATCGCACGCACAAACAACGATCAAAAAATCGGCGTTCTTTTCGGACCGGAGCGCACGGGGCTGACGAACGAATATGTTTCGATGGCCAATGCCAAGATCACCGTACCGCTCAATCCCGATTTCATGTCGCTCAATCTCGCGCAATGCGTCTTGCTGATCGGCTATGAATGGTATCAAGCCAAAGACGACACGCCGGAAAATCAAATTCATGTTGGCCACAGCCACCCGGCGACGAATGAGGATTATTTCAACTTTTTCCGCCGTCTCGAGGAAGAACTCGATCGCGTCGGCTTTTTTACAGCCGAGGATATGCGCCCCATCATGCGCCGTAACTTGCAAAACACGCTGCGTCGTGCGGAAATGACGGAACAAGAGATTCGCACTTGGCACGGCGTCCTTTCGGCATTGGTTGCCGGGCCGCGCCAAAAGAAAGAAGATTCATGAATGCTCGTTCTCGCCATGTCCTTGTGACCGGAGCCGCGCGCCGCGTAGGCCGCGTGATTGCGCTGACGCTGGCACGAGCGGGATGGAACGTCACGGCGCATTACAATCAATCGCGCGCCGAAGCCGAATCTTTGCTGGATGAGATCAATCACATGGGCCGCAAAGGCCGCCTTGTTCAAGCTGACCTTGCCGATCCGAGCGCGCTCAAAACACTTTTGGCAGGGCCAGAGCCGCTGACAGCCATCGTCCACAACGCCTGTATGTTCGAGCGGGACGATGCTGATCCCGACGGCCAAAAGCACCTTTTGACCAATCAAAAGATGCCCTGCCTTTTAACGCAGGCGCTTTTTGATCAGCTCCCGCCAGGCGCGGAGGGCAGCGCCCTGTTTATGCTCGACAATACGAGCATGCCTGCCTTTTTGAGCCATTATGCCACCAGCAAAAAGATCCTGCGCGCCAAACTGCCCGAAATGGCGCTTCGCTTTGCGCCCCAGCTTCGGGTCAATGCCGTCGCGCTGGGCCCAGCCTTGCGCCACCCGCGTGAATCCGAGGACCATTTCGGCGGTCTTGTCACCAGCACACCCCTGCGGCAGGCCAGCACCCCCAAAGATGTTGCTAGCGCGATCCTCTTTCTTCTCGAAAACAAAGCGATCACAGGCCAAATCTTGAACGTCGATAGCGGCCTTCATTTGCGATCAAACTGACATTCATAGGTATTCGCCTACCTTTTTCGGGTAAATTTTATTGATTCTTCGACCTTGACTCTTGGGGCATAGCCTACGTAGAGCGACCCTTTTGTGCACACCTTGTTTGCCAGAGGCCTATCATTCCCACCTGAAAACAAACCTTTTCCAAGCGCCTTGGCTTTGCCACACAATAATTATTATATTTCAATATGTTGCTGATATTGCCTCAAAAATAGGCAAACAGGAAGGAATCAAGCTTTTGCGCGGTTCGCAGCGCAAAATCCCAGCCTTATCGACAGACTTATCCACAGTTCTGGGGATAACGGTTTAGCGGCCTAACGAAGCCAGTTTCTGACCGCGAACATTCTTCGCATTTGGCGGCGCATGGCCAATATTGTCCTTTGAGGCAAAGGCTTTTGGCTTGCTTTGCGGGGTCGCAACCATCGAGAACATCGATTCACCATCGGTATCCCAGACAACGCGCAAGGGGGCTTTAATTTCGGAGAAATGCTCGTTGAGCGCTTCGACCATCTGCATTTTCTCGATCATCTGATCAAAGCAATTCACGGCCATGCGCCAACGGCGGTCCATATTGCCGACAAACGCCCCCACCGTCACGCTCTTGTCCACTTTACCGGCTTTCGTTCGAATGCCGTTTGCAACCAAAAGATCGCTCACAAAAGCATCGCGCTTACTGTTCGACGAAAAGGCGCTTTCATAGATGCCGCTCACGACATCGAACATGCTTTTCTCCGGCGTCTTTTTATAGGCGCGCGCAATAATCTTGCCGCCGCCCTCGCCGTAATTATGAATGAGGCGCGGCAAACAGGCCAACCCATCGCGATTGGCAGGCACCTTCAACGACAAATCGCGCAGAGCCAAAACACCGGATACCATGACGCGTTGCGAGATTTCTTTTTGCTGCGGGCTCCGTAAGGCCATAACTTTCTTTTTGATATCGTCTTCAATTTCCTTGTCGGACATCTTGGCCGCCTTATGCTTGCCGACCAAGTTTTTATAGGCCTTTTGGTTATAAACAAAAGAACCACCCGACGCGTCATTGATCTCGACCAAATCGACGAGCGGCGCCATTTCATGACCCGTTTTCGGATCAACTTTCTTGATAACGGGCAGCATCGTCCGGCCATGCCGCGCGAACATTTCAAGAAAGGAGCGGTTCAAAACCTGATAAAGACCATCGGCCGTCGTGTGACCGTTTGCGCCATCTTTGGCAAGCGAGGATTCGAAAAGGCCTAAAGCAAAGGCGTCGGACGGCGAAAAGCCCAGCGCATCGCAAAAGCTAATCATCGTGTCCCACACGCCGTTATCAACAGCGAAACGCACGGCGGAACGAACGTCTTGCAACAAGCGTTCGTCTTTGCCTTCGCACAGTTTTGTTTCTCTTTGATCAAAGAGCGGCTTGCCGTCTTTCGTCAAAATCGGATCAATCGGTTTTTTGAGCTTTTCCATAATCTCAGGCGCGCTCATCTTTTTGATGCTGGCGATTTGCTGTTTGCGTTGTTTTTCGCTGACAAGAAGCGATTTCACAGCTTGCTCAGCCGCCGCACGTTCAGCGGCCGTTTCCGGTTCAAAAGCGTGCGCTGCCGCATGAAAAGATTTCTTCGTTTCCGCCGCGGTTTTTGTCGCTTTGGCCGCCGCCGTTTGCTGCGCCGTTTTTTGAGGAGCGGAATCGCCAAAATGGTAGTTTTTTTTCGCAAGCGTATAGCCGCCAATAAGCACCGTCATCGCAAGAAATGCGGCGGAAAACTCAGCAAGGCGGCGTTTTGCGGTATAAAGCCTTGTTCCCATAATGCGAAATTCCCTTAAACTATAGGTTCAACGTACCACAAGCTTCCTAAGAAAGCATTTCCACGGCCATCTTTTCAAAAAAGGCCTACGACCTGAGGTTGCTAATCTCCTGTTTTCTCACACGGAGAAACCTGTGCTCATTCACGGAGCCGCCCGACTAATATTCATATAAAGATATTATGATTCAACGTGATGGATGAATTCCCGGGAGCTTCGCTTGGCCGCAACGTAAAGAGGAAATGAGGCTACGCTATGACCCTCAAAAGGCAATTTGGCACAGATTTGCCCTCTTTCGCATATAGGTACACGAAAAACGAATTAACCCATTGATTCTAGATTTTTTTTAGGCCCAGCCGTTCTGCATCATGGTCGCCTGCAACGTATTTTGCATCAAGCAGGCAATCGTCATCGGGCCCACGCCGCCCGGAACCGGCGTAATTGCCCCCGCTACCTTCACCGCAGCCTCAAAATCGACGTCCCCACGCAAATGGCTTTTGCCCGTCGCTTCGTCCGTCACGCGGTTAATCCCCACGTCGATCACCGTCGCACCAGGCTTGATCCAATCGCCCTGAATAAAGTTGGGCCGCCCCATCGCCGCGACCAAAATATCCGCTTGGCGGCATTCGCTTGCCAAATCGCGCGTATGGGAATGCGCAATTGTCACCGTGCAATTATCGCGCAAAAGCATCAAGGCCAAGGGTTTGCCGACAATATTTGAGCGCCCAACCACCAGCGCCTTTTTCCCCGCGAGATTGGGGAAAATTTCCTGCAAAAGCAGCATGCACCCCATAGGCGTGCAAGGAGCCAAACTCATCAACCCTGCCGTTTGCCGCCCGACATTGACGGGATGAAACCCATCCACGTCTTTGATCGGATCAATGGCCATAATAATCGTGCGCTCGTTGATCTGTTCCGGCAAAGGCAGCTGAACGAGGATGCCGTTTACCTGCGGATTTTCATTCAGATCGGCGATCAGCTCCAACAGCTCTTCTTCGCTGGTCGAAGCAGGCAACTGGTGCGCATAAGAACGAAAGCCGACCTCCTCGCTCACGCGCGTTTTGTTGCGAACGTAAACTTGGCTGGCCACATCGTCCCCCACCAAAACAACCGCCAACCCCGGAATAATACCGCCCTGCCTGGCTTTCATATCGGCAGCATGCGCGGCAAGCTCGCTTCTCAATCTTTTTGCAGAAGCCAAACCATCAATAATCCGTGCGGTCATCAACCTTGTCCTTTAAAGACGCGCCAAAAACGATTGCAGGAACAATATCCCGAAAATAAGAACCACGGGAGAAAGATCCAAGCTCCCCATCAAAGGCAAAAAACGCCGAATGGGCCGAAGCGCCGGTTCCGTCAAGCGATAGCAAAAATCACCGATAGCGCTTACGAAACGGTTGCGAACGTTAACCACATCGAATGCGGCAAGCCAGCTCAAGACCGCGCCCGCGATCAAAATCCAGACATAAAACTGGAGCGCGATAAGGAAGACGTCCCGCAAGGCGGAAAAAAGGGCGTAGAAAACAGGCATGCGTGACCTTTCGTTGGGAAAAGATTCGTTACGAAGGGTAAGCTCTGTCCAAGAAACTGGCAAGGGATGCTTGACAGATCGCTCTTTGCCCATCATAAAGGGCGCCTTACGCCGCTTTATGCGGCTTGCCTTGTGGCAAAAGGGCCTGTAGCTCAGCTGGGAGAGCGCCTCGTTCGCAATGAGGAGGTCGTCGGTTCGATCCCGATCAGGTCCACCACCACCCCACCACATTCTTTATTTTCACGCGCCTTCGCGCCGCCTTTCCTTTTGCGCGCCTTCGCTACGCTTCGGCGTCGCGGGCCCGATCAGGTCCACCACCACCCCACCACATTCTTTATTTTCACGCGCCTTCGCGCCGCCTTTCCTTTTGCGCGCCTTCGCTACGCTTCGGCGTCGCGGGCCGATCAGGTCCACCAATTTTTCGGCAAAGCCGAAAAATTGTCGCGGCGTAGTTCCGCAGGAACGAAGACGGACTGCCCCCCTCCAAAAAAAACACCCCATTCTTTATTTTCACGCGCCTTCGCGCCGCCTTTCCTTCTATGCGGATGGAGGACTATTTATTACTTTCAACACTTGCATTAAAAGCTGCGAAAGTGGCATACCTAGCCCTATTGTTTTGAAATAGTTTTTGTAATGTTTTCGGCCTATTTTTCATGTCCTTATCGCATCTTCATTCATTCTGGCTTATGCCGCGTCAAAAACGCAACGATGCGCTTCTCTTACGACAAGCCAAATGGCTCCCACCGATCAAGACGTTGAGCGCACAAGAAGTAAAATCCGTTATAACGACCCTTGGCAGATACCATGTTAATTTCTTTAGATATGAAGAGGTTTCTCTCGCCAAAGAAATTTGGAAAGAGCTTCAGGAATCGTGCCTCACATATTTGCAGAACCATTTTCTTGAACTGACGCCCAAAGAACTGGTCGAGCTTGCGCTCAACTTTCATAGGTTGGATTATCAACTCCCGCTCAGCCAGCAGAACAATTATCACAACGCTCTTCTGTTCAACGCCGCGTGGTTCACAACCAAAGACATTGGCATGCTCTGCAATGCCAGCAACAACGGCGTTATGATCATTAAGCAAGACTTATTCGACGCCATGCTCGCAGCCCCCAACCTCCCGTTCAACAGCTTTGCCATAAGCGATTATCTCCATATTTTTCGAGCGGCAGCCTCTAATCATCTTAAATTATCGCCCTATCTCATACGGCAACTGAGTGCAGAACCAGAACAGACCTTCCTCGATCTGGAGAAAAAAGAGCTTCTTCGTTTTCTGATCAATTTTAAACATAGCTATGACGTTCCCCCGAGGTCTTTGCTCCTAAGGGTTACGAACATCATCATCAAACAGATGAAGAATTATACCGGCGGTGAACTGGCTACAATCGTTCAAACTTTTGCAAACTATAATAGATGCCCAACCGATGCTTTTTTTGACAGTCTTTTCACCGAAGCGACACAGAAACTTCCCTCGATTCCGCCTATGGACCATGCCTTTCAAATCTTCGGCATTGCCCTTTTAGGCTTAAAGACTCCCCCTTCGTATCTTGAGGCATGGACAAACCGCGCAGAAGCGATTCAAAAAGAAACGAACGGTAATCTCCAATCCGCCTATAGCTGCGAAGACACTAAACACATTCTTTGGGCCCTTGCCGTTTTATCAACGCGAACCCAAATTCCGCCGCAAACCCTTGCCTTTGCCCAAACGCTTATCGACGCCGATCTCTTGCTGCCAACAAAAGCGCATCAGACGGTTGCCTACCATACCAGTCTGCGTTTAGGCCTTTCGGGAATAGAGCGTCTCGTCCTTCCAGACCCCGACAACGAAACATCTTCGTTCGAGTTGAGCTTTCGCGAAAAACTGATCAATGCAGGCCTTGTCCTCGATGAAAATTCCAGATTCATTCCGGCTCTTAAAAAACATTGCGACTTTGCTTGCCTTGTCGATGGCAAGGTTGTTCGACTTGAATATGATGGCCCTCAACATTTTGTCCAACGGCTAAGCGACCTATCCCGGATTTTTGACGGGCGCACGTATTTATCCAGCGCCCTCATCCGCCAAATCGATCCGGCGACGCCTTTAGTTCGCATTCCTCATTGGGTTGGCGAATCTTTATCAGCGGACGATTTCGCGCAACTTAAATCAGAATTACCCAAACTGGAGCCGGGCCTTTATGTCCTAAGAAAACGAGACGGTCCATTAAACTTCCAACCTCTTGCCTTGATCGAATCCGCAGCGCAGGAGCCAACGCGCACCAACGAACCATCCGCTTCACCACAAGGCGTCAGCACCGCCGCGCTCATAGACTTGTCGAAAAAACAGATAACATTACGGCAAGGCCCCTGTGGCCATCCCCATCGAGACAAAAACAGACCGCCGTTTTTCGACAGGACTTTAGCCCAAGCTGTACGGCAACGGCTGTTTCTACAAACGAAACGCCGCTCTCTTTTGCCGCACGCTGCAAAACGCTAAGGTCCGTATCCTAGGGGTATAGCTAAAACACTTTATTTTGATAAAGCGTTTTAGCTATGAAAACCGCCCGGAAGGGCGGGGTTCCGCCGCGAAGCAGGCGGTATCCAAAATAAAATGAATCATTTTATTTTGGATAAGTTATAGGACCCTATCCATAATCACGGATGATAGGCGATATAAGCAGGCGGCGTTTGCCGCGCCACGCGCACGGCGCGTAAGGCCATGGCGGCAATTTTTGACGAAACCGAAGAACCATAGGGAATGCGACTAAGAACCAGATCATAAAGGGGCGCTTTTGTCGCAAGCGCTTTCAGGCTCTTTTTAAAATCGTTAGGCAGACCCAGCGTTGTCAAAACAAGCGGCTTGGATTCTTTTTGGCTTAAAGCCACAAGAGACATGATATCGGGCGCAAGAAACGCCTCAAGAGCGACAACCACCTCAACCTCGGGACAAGAAAAAACGTCCTCATTTTTGGCAACAAACGGCACGTTTCTTTTTGAAACGAAAATTTCTATCTCGGCCTTCTTGACGCAAAGCGTGCGCGCAAACGCGCTTATTTCCGTTGCATCAAATAGAGAGCGCCCAATGGCGTTAAATCCGATAATGCCTATGCCAATAACAGGGTTCATTCTTTATGCCTTCGTGTTTTTCTCTTGCTAAGCGTAGCACAGCATGATTTCCTTTTGCCGTATTTTCTTATGGTTAAAAGGCCCTCTTATGGTTTCACAGGAACAATCCTCCGTTTTCTTTTGCGCCATCGGCGGCAGCGGCATGATGCCGCTCGCGCTGATGATGAAAGCACGCGGCGCTGACGTGCGCGGCTCGGACCGTTCTTATGACCAAGGCCGCACACCTGAACGCTTCGAAGCGCTCAAGGCCGCCGGGATTATCCTTTTCCCGCAGGATGGCAGCGGCGTTACGGATGACGTGGCGCAAGTCATCGTTTCCACCGCCGTCGAAGAAACGGTTCCCGATTACAAAGCCGCCAAAGAGAAAGACATCCCAGTTCGTCATCGGGCCGAGCTTTTGTCCGACCTCTTCAACGAGGCTCCAACGCGTATCGCCATCGCCGGAACAAGCGGTAAATCCACAACGACCGGCATGATCGGATGGATGCTGCACGATTGCGGGCTAAATCCTTCAGTTGTGAACGGCGCGGTGATGAAGAATTTCCGCACACCTGAAGCACCGTTTGCCAGCGCCCTTGTCGGCTCACCCGATACGTTCGTCGCGGAAGTGGACGAAAGCGACGGCTCCATCGCGCTTTTTAACCCCAGCATCGCCGTTTTGAACAACATTGCGCTCGACCATAAATCTATGGACGAGCTGCGCGCTCTGTTTGGCGCTTTTGCGGGCAAGGCGCAAAAAGTCATCCTTAACCTCGACAACGAGGAAACAGCCGCGCTGGCCGACCAAATGCCGCCTGAATCCCTTTTGACGTTTAGTCGCACGGACGAAAGGGCCATGCTCCTTTCCTCGCATGTCATTTACCATCCCGACAGCGCCCGTTTTCATGTGACCTATCGCCCGACCGGCGAAACCATAATCGCAACGATTAACATTCCGGGCGGCCACAACATCTCGAATGCGCTCGCGGCGCTTGGCGCTTGCATCGCGGCGGGCGTGCCTTTGGGCCATGCCGTTCAATCGCTGGCACGCTTTACCGGCATAGCCCGACGGCTGGATCTGGTGGGCAAAACGGCTGAAGACATCATCGTCATCGACGATTTCGCTCACAACCCCGACAAGATCCGCGCGACCCTCGAATGTTTGCACCTTTTCCCCGGACGGCTCCTGATCCTCTTTCAACCGCATGGCTATGGCCCTTTGCGCCTCATGCGCGAAGACTTTGCTAAAGTCTTTGCCAAAGACCTCGCCCCGCACGACAAGCTATATATGTGCGACCCGCTTTATCTGGGCGGGACGACGAATAAATCCGTGGGTAGTGCGGATTTATGCGCCGCTATCGAATCTCTGGGACATGAAGCTCTTTACAAGCCAAACCGCGAGGATTGTGCCACAGCGATCGTTGCCGAAGCTCAGCCGCGCGACCGGATCGTCATCATGGGAGCCCGGGATGATACCCTCCCCCTATTGGCGAAAGACGTTCTTGCGCGCGTTTCCTCTGTAAAATAAAACAATAACAATACGTTAAGCTTTTCCATCTTATCCACAATAACGGTTGTGCTCGCCACCCGTTTGCCTGTATGATCCTTTCGTGGTTCGGGAGATTGGAAGCCATCGCGCCAAAGGCTCGCATAAAAGCCTTGTAAGTCCAAAAGCTTAGACCTTTTTCAGGCTTCATCCATCCCCCGGCTACAAACAGCGCGCCCCTCCATCGCTTCGGCTCCCTCGTGAGAAGTTGGCAGATCAAAGGCAGCGCCATCGCGGGTCGGTCGGCTCATTTGTCGATCCCCCATTGGAAAACAACGAATAAGCCAGTTCTGGCGCGCAGGGAGCTATGATTTTTCACCCGTCGCGACGAGTTGGCAGAGGAGATACATGACGAAGAGAATGTTGGTGGATGCGATGCATCCCGAAGAGACGCGTGTAGCCATTGTCGAAAGCTATCGCGACACAAACCGGTTGGAAGACCTTGATTTCGGGCTTGCGAGCAAGCCGATCCTCCGCGGAAATATCTATCTTGCCAAAGTGATGCGCATTGAGCCGTCGCTTCAGGCCGCTTTCGTTGAATACGGCGGCAATCGGCACGGTTTTCTGCCCTTTAGCGAAATCCATCCTGATTATTTCCGCATCCCTGTTGCCGACCGTCCCGCTGAGGAAATGGAAGGCGAAGAGAGCGAAGAATCCTTAGAACAAGAAAACGACGAGGATTCGACCGAAGATTATGCGCAAGAACGCGAAGCCGTTGAAAGAGAAGAAGCCGCTGCGATTTCTTCTGAAAACGGTCCGGAACCGGCGACGGAAACGTCTGCTGACGCGCTCCTGACAACGGATGAAGCTGCGCCACAAGAACAAGCTGCTCCGAATGAAGAGCCTTCCGCTGCCCCGGCCATACAAACGCCGGCGCCCTTTGCCGAAGCCATACTCGATCCCGACACGGATGTCGGCCTGATTACCGATTTTGGCAATGCCGCCGTTGGCGACGTTGGCCAATTGACCGAAGTTGCTATGCCCGAAACGCCGCCTGAGAGCGTTGGCGGCGAAGTGACTGAGCGGATCGTCCGCCATCACCGCCCGCGCTATAAGATTCAAGAAGTTCTAAAGCGCGGCCAAGTCATGCTGATTCAGGTCGTTAAGGAAGAGCGCGGCAACAAAGGCGCGGCGCTTACGACGTTCCTCTCTTTGGCGGGCCGTTATTGCGTTTTGATGCCGAACACCGATCACGGTGGCGGTGTTTCGCGTAAGATCACCAATCATCAAGACCGCCGCCGCATGAAGGAAATTCTCGACCAGCTTGAGATTCCTGATGGCATGGCCGTCATTCTGCGCACAGCCGGTATGGAGCAAACGCCGCCGGAGATTCAGCGCGATTTGGAATATTTGTTGCGCCTGTGGGACAACATTCGCGAACAAACGCTGCAATCGTCTGCGCCTGCGATGATTTATGAGGAAGCCAACCTCATCAAACGTTCGCTGCGCGACCTTTTCACGCAAGATATTGCCGAAATTCTTGTCGCGGGCGAAGACGCCTTTAACCGCGCCAAGGAATTCATGCACGCGATCATGCCGGATCAAGCCGACAAGATTAAGTTGTACGACGATGCCGTGCCCCTGTTCATCCGCTATCAGGTCGAAAACCAAATCGACTCGTTGCACACACCGATCGCGCAATTGCGCTCAGGCGGCTATCTCGTCATCAACCCGACCGAAGCTTTGGTTTCTGTTGACGTCAACTCGGGCCGCGCCACGCGCGAACGCCATATCGAAGAGACGGCGCTTAAAACCAATCTTGAGGCTGCCGACGAAGTCGGGCGTCAATTGCGCCTGCGCGACTTGGCTGGCCTTGTCGTCATCGACTTCATCGACATGGAAGACGGGCGCAACAACGCCGCTGTCGAACGCCGTATGAAGGAATCGATGAAGAACGATCGCGCCCGCGTTCAAATCGGCCGCATTTCACCGTTCGGCCTGATGGAACTATCGCGCCAACGCTTGCGTCCGAGCCTGACAGAAATCAATTTTGAGAAATGCCCGCATTGCGCTGGTATTGGCCTTGTCCGTTCGCCGGATTCGGCTGCCCTCTCCGTCTTGCGCGCGATTGAAGAAGAAGCCATTCGTGGCCGCGTCAGCGAGATCAAAGTCTCCATGCCTGCCTATATCGTGCTTTATATCCTCAACCATAAGCGTGCGGATCTGAACGCTCTCGAAGCGCGCTACAGCATTTCTTTGACGCTCGAACAAGACGACTTGATCCCGCCGCCGGGCTTTAAGCTTGAAAAGGTCAAGGCGCGCGTTGGTGGTAAGCCGATCGGCCCCGTCGTCAGCATGGACGAAATTTTAGCCGAAGCCGAACAAGAGACACCTGAAGCGGACTCCAGCGAAACGGAAACGGCCTCGTTCGCTCCCAGAGGAACGGAAGAAGCCGAAGGTAATGAAGAGGCTTCTTCTTCCTCTTCCCGTCGTGGTGGTCGCCGCAATCGCTTCCGTCGCAACGATCGCCGTGATCGCCGCCCGCGCGATGCTGCTGCACCAACAGCCGAAGGAGCAGAAGCCGCGCCGCAAGAACAAGCGAGCGAAGAAGGCATCGTCGATTCCGGTGAAGAACGTGCGCCGCAGCAGGCCCTTAGCCCGAACGATCAAGACAATCAACGTCGTCGCCGCCGAGGCCGCAGAGGTGGTCGCCGTCGAGGCAACAACCACGATCAGCCGCAGCAACAGCAACGTTCTGGCTCTCCGCGTAATGGTGAGCCAAGCGAAGGCAACCAAGGGAATTGGGCGCCACCGGCTGGAGGCGAAAATGCTGCCGCGCAACCGCCGCGTCGCGAAGCCTTTATCCCCGCAAGCATCCATGAGATCGACACGACCCCTAAGCCTTTTCGTGAGGAGCCGCAGAAGAAATCTTCCTCTGCACAGCGTTCTTATGAAGTTGTCAATCCGCCAACAGAAGCGCCAAAAGCTGGCTGGTGGCGGCGACTGACGGGACAATAAACTGGGGACGAGGGATTAGGGGACAAGGAAACTCGAGGTTCAGAACTCGGGATTCGGGAAGCCCTTTCGCCATGCTCTTTCAACGTCTAGATAAATTGTTTTGCAATCAAACGCACACGCAGACGACGCATCAGTGCGCGCCTATGCGTGTGCGCTTTTCCGGTCTTCTTGCCGTTTTTTTCACATTGATGCTTTGCGTTGCGCCCGTTCGCGCAGGCGACGACGGGATGTCCTTCATCCGCGACGCAGAGATCGAGCATTACCTTCACACGCTGGCTGATCCTGTTTTTCGTGCGGCTGGCCTTGATCCCCCCGCTGTCACGATTGCGATTATTCAAAGCCCCGTTCTCAACGCCTTTGTCGCAGGCGGCATGAATATTTTTATCTATACGGGCCTTCTTCAGCAAACCAAGGATCCAGGCGAACTTCTTGGCGTCATTGCCCATGAAACGGGCCATATTGCTGGCGGCCATTTGGCGCGCGGCAGCGAAGCTATGAGCAACGCGTCCGCCGAAGCGATTATAGGCACAGTCGCCGGTATCGCGGCGGGCATCGCAGCGGGCCGAGGCGACGTTGCCATCGGTGCGATTGGCGGCGCGCAGGAAATCGCAGAACGAAATCTGCTGAGCTTTTCTCGCGCTCAGGAATCTTCCGCCGATACGGCGGCGCTTTCGTTCCTTGATAAAACGGGGCAAAGCGCGAGCGGCATGCTTGCCTTTATGAAGCTGCTCGCCGGGCAAGAACTTTTGCCCTCCGATAAACAAGCCCAGTACATGCGCACCCACCCGTTCTCACAAGAACGCGTGGACGAAATCGCGCATCATCTTGAAAAATCGCCCTACGCTAATGTGCCGATGGACCCGGCGCTTGTGACGATGCACGAACGGATGAAGGCGAAGCTGACGGGCTTTTTGCAGCCGGAAATGGCTCTTTTGCGCTACACGGATAAAGACCCACGTGTGCCCGCCCGCTATGCCCGCGCCATCGCCCTTTACCGCACCAGCAGGCTCGACCGCGCTTTGCCAATTATGGACAGCCTTCTGAAGGACGAACCGCAAAACCCCTTTTTCATCGAGCTGAAAGCGCAAATGCTTTTTGAAAATGGCCGCATTGCCGAAGCGGTCGATCTTTACCAAAAATGCGTCACGCTCATTCCCGACTCGGCCCTACTCCGCGTTTCTTATGCGCACGCCATTCTTGAGCTCAGCAATCCACAGAAACTCGATACGGCTGTGGAAAATCTTTTAGAGGCCAATCGGCTTGAAACGCGCGATCCGCAAACATGGCATTATCTGGCCGCCGCGTGGAGCAGTCTGTTTGAGGCCACAAAACAAGATAAATATCAAGGCCTTGTCGCCTATGCCCTGGCCGAGGAATCCGTAGCCAAGGGCCATGATAAGGTCGCCCGCCAATTTGCCGAAAAAGCCCTATTAAAACTGGATAAAGGCTCGCCCTATTGGCTTCGGGCGCAAGATATTAAGTTTAGTGCCGACGATCATCCCAAAGATTGACTTGCCCGCTAAAAATTGGTCTTGTTGCGACGTGCAAGGCGGCCCGGCAAGCGGGGCCCCTCGGGCTCTTCAATCTTTTGAAATGAACCGCCTTTCCATGAACCTTTGGTGTTAGGAGTTTCCGATGTCTTTTTCGAAGAAAGTGCTGATCGCCTTTTTGGTCGCCTTGTTGCCAAGCTTGGCTTTGGCGGCACCGGCTGCCGCGCCAGCCGCTACGTCTGCCGCTTCTTCCTTTACGGAAGCGCAGAAGGCTGAGATCGAGGCCATCGTTCGCGAACTCCTGACCAAGAAAGACCCGGAAATCATCATCAAGGCCGCCGAAGTCGTTCAAGGCAAGATGGAAAAGGCCGCCGCCGAAAAAGGCACCGAATCCATTGCGAAATACAAGACGCAGCTTGAAAACGATCCGACCTCGCCTGTTGCCGGCAACCCCAAGGGCGACGTGACCGTTGTCGAGTTCTTCGATTATTCCTGCGGCTATTGCAAAATGGCGCAGCCCTATACCGAAAAGCTGCTCAGCGAAGACAAGAATGTGCGTTTTGTCTATAAAGAATTTGCCATTCTCGGCCAAGGCTCACAGATCGCCGCTCAGGCTGCTTTGGCCAGCGTCGCGCAAGGCAAGTACATTCCCTTCCACAACGCTTTGATGGAAGCCAAAGAGCATATGGACGAAGGCATTGTCATGGTGATTGCCAAGAATGTCGGCCTTGACGTCGAAAAGCTCAAGAAAGACATGAAGGACGAAAAGATCCAAAAGATCCTTCAGACCAACCACGACCTTGCCGATGCGCTTGGCGTTCATGGAACACCGTCCTTCATCATCGGCGGCAAAATGTATCCCGGCGCGATGCAGTACGAACAGCTGAAGTCCGTCATCGACGATGTGCGCAAGGAAAAGAAGTAAGAGCTTTTATCCGTGAGCGAAATACAAACTCTTTTGGTCCTCAACGGACCCAACCTCAACACGCTGGGTGTGCGCGAGCCTGAGATTTACGGCTCGACCACGCTCGGCGACGTTGAGGCTTTGTGCGCTCGTACAGGGCACGAGATGGGGTTTGAAATCGTTTGCCGCCAAAGCAACAGCGAAGGCGAACTCGTCACATGGATTCAAGAATCGCGTGGGCGTTATGCGGGCCTTGTAATCAACGCGGGCGCTTATACGCACACGTCGGTTGCGATCCTCGACGCGCTAAAATTTGCGGGCTTGCCCATCATTGAAGTGCATATCTCGAACGTCTTCGCACGCGAAGCGTTTCGTCATCATTCCTATATTTCGCCGGTGGCTACCGGCGTTCTCTGCGGCTTCGGCATCGAGGGTTATGCGCTCGCGATCCGGGGTTTAGCTGCTTGTCTTGTCTCACCACCTAAGGAAAAACAATGAGCCATTTTGAAATCGACTTGAAATTCATCCGTTCTCTCGCCGAGATGTTGCAACAGACCGGCCTCAACGAGATTGAGTACGCCGAAGGCGACAAGCGCATCCGTTGCGTTGCAGCCCAACCCGCGACCATTCAGGTTGCCGCGCCCATGATGGCTGCGCCCGTTGCCGCTGCCCCGCTTGCACAAGCCCCCGTTGCCGAAGCCGCTGCGCCGAAGGCTATCGCGGGCGATATGCTCACCTCACCGATGGTTGGCACCGTCTATTTGTCGGGCGAACCCGGCGCGGCGCAGTTTGTCAAAGTCGGCGACCAAGTCAAAGTCGGCGATACGCTCCTGATCATCGAAGCCATGAAGGTTATGAACCCGATCAAGGCGACCAAGGCCGGAACCATCAGCCAGATCATGGTTGGCGACGCGCAGCCCGTCGAGTTTGGCGAACCTCTCATGGCCATCGCCTAAGCGGCCCGCTTTTTTCATTTCAGAAGGAAGAACGCTTTGTTCGAGAAAATTCTTATCGCCAATCGCGGCGAAATCGCTTTACGCATCCATCGCGCCTGCCGCGAAATGGGCATTCGCACGGTCGCCGTTCATTCGACGGCTGACAGCGACGCCATGCACGTTCGTCTGGCAGACGAAAGCGTTTGCATCGGCCCGCCTGCTGCGAAAAATAGCTATCTCAACATTCCCGCGATTTTGACGGCCGCAGCCATTACGGGCGCAGACGCCATCCATCCGGGCATTGGCTTTATGTCGGAAAACGCGGCCTTTGCCGAAATGGTCGAAGAGCACGGCTTTGCCTTTATCGGCCCGACGCCAGAGCACATTCGCCAGATGGGCGACAAGGTTATGGCCAAGCAAACCGTCAAGGCGTTAGGCCTGCCGACGGTTCCGGGCTCGGACGGCGCGGTCGACACGCTTGATGAGGCGAAGAAAATTGCAGCTGACATTGGCTATCCCGTCTTGATCAAGGCGTCGGCTGGCGGCGGTGGCAAGGGCATGAAGGTCGCCCACAGCGCCGACGATATCGAAGAAGCCTATAGCCTAGCGAAAAGCGAAGCGCGTGCGGCATTCGGCAACGACGAAATGTATATGGAGAAATACCTTCAGCATCCGCGCCACATCGAAGTCCAGCTTTTAGGCGACACACACGGCAATGCCGTCCATTTTGGCGAACGCGATTGCTCGCTGCAACGCCGCCACCAAAAAGTTCTCGAAGAAGCGCCCTCGCCCGGCCTCAACGAAGACGAACGTCACGCTATCGGCAACCTTGCCGCCGACGTTATTCGTCAAATGGGCTATCGCGGCGTTGGCACGATGGAATTCCTGTATGAAAACGGGAAATTCTATTTCATCGAAATGAACACGCGCTTGCAGATCGAACACACGATCACGGAAATGATCACGGGTATCGATTTGGTGCGCGAGCAAATCCGTGTCGCCGCCGGTCTGCCGCTTGGCTTTAAGCAAGAGGACATCACGTTCACCGGCCATGCCATTGAATGCCGCATCAACGCCGAAGATCCTGAAACGTTCCTGCCTTCACCGGGACAAATCAAGGGTTATCATGCGCCGGGCGGCCTTGGCGTTCGCGTCGATAGCGCCCTTTACGACGGCTATCGCATTCCGCCATATTACGACAGCATGATTGCCAAGCTTGTCGTTCACGGCACAAACCGCAATGAATGCATTTTGCGTTTGAAGCGGTCGCTTGAGGAATTCGTGATTGGCGGCGTCAAAACAACGTTGCCGCTGCACCAACGGATCATCAATCAAGCCGATTATATCAACGGCGATTTTGACATCCATTGGCTTGAAGCCTTCTTGGGCATGAAGTCGTAAGATAACGATGAACTGAAAAAGGAGTTGAAATGAAAATTTCAGCTCCTTTTTCTTTTATGCGCGCGGCTCCTATAACCAATCCAACATGAAATGATCCAAAGAAACGGGATTCCCGCTTTCGCGGGAATGACCCTTTTTCTATACCTCGATCTTACTTTCCGTCATGCCCGTGAAAACGGGCATCCCATTTGGTTCCTTTTTTTGATCTTTTTATTCTGGATCAGCTATACTATTCGTTTATGAAGCTCACGCCTGAAATCCTTTTGCAAGCTTATGCGGGCGGCCTTTTCCCGATGGCCGAGGACGCGCGAGGCACCGAGCTTTTATGGTTCGATCCCTCTTTGCGCGGGATTATCCCTCTTGATGCGTTCCATGTCCCTCATCGCCTGGCGCGCACGATGCGCGCCACGCCTTTTGACGTGCGCTTTGACACAGCGTTTACCGACGTTATGAAAAGCTGCGGCGCGCAAACGCCGGGCCGTCCGACAACGTGGATCAACGACGAGATTCTTTCGCTCTATACCGCGCTGTTCACGATGGGACACGCGCACAGCGTCGAAATCTGGGACGGCGAGGCGCTTGTCGGCGGGCTTTATGGCGTTCACCTTGGCGGCGCATTTTTTGGCGAAAGCATGTTCTCCCGCCGGACGGATGCCAGTAAAATCGCTCTCGTTCACCTCGTTCACCATCTGCAAACGCAGGACTTTACGCTTCTCGACACACAATATCTCACAACGCATCTGGCGCAGTTTGGTGCGATTGAAATTCCGCGCGCTGCCTATCGAAGGCTTTTGCGTAAAGCGCTTGAAAAGCCTGTCGCTTTTTGAGTACTCACCCTCGGAACGAACCGCAGACGGAACCCTTTTTTTTGCCTTTTTTCAGACCTGTTCTCTTCAAAGAAAATGTTATAAAAAGGATGCGTTTCACCTTTCACCGAAAGAGCGCGGCTTTGTCTCAACAACCAGACCTTTGGACGATACGCATCACATGCGATCCCGCTTCATGCGAGCGGATCGAAGCGTTGTGGGAAGACCAAGCGCTCGCGGTTTCTGTTCTTGCGCCACCCCGCAAACCGACGGCTTCGGTTGAGGTTCTGGTCGAGGGGCAGCCCGACGAAAACGCCGTACGCGCGCGACTGGCCCCTGTTGCCGATGAGCTGCGTGATTTGACCATCGAGTCTGTCGGCAATTTGGATTGGATCAAGAAAGTTTCAGGCGATTTTCCACCTCTGCCCATAGCGCGGTGGACGGTTTTTGGCGCGGCGCATCGCGACAAGATCAAAGATTTCAGCCTCGCCCTTCAAATTGATGCAACCTCTGCCTTTGGCACAGGCGAGCATCCGACGACGCGCGGCTGTCTGTTGCAACTTGATGCGTTGCTCACCCAGCAACCAGCGCTCGCCCATGGACGCATGCTGGATATGGGCTGCGGCTCTGGCATTTTAGCCATGGCCTATGCCAAGGCGACGCAAGGCTATGCCCTTGGCGTCGATAGCGATGAGCTATCCGTTGAGATTGCCAACGAAAACGTCCTCATCAACGAGGTTTCCGCGCGCGTGTCCTTCATCGTCGGGCTCGGCTATGCGCCGCCCAAGGTCGCGCAGGACGCGCCCTTTGATCTCATCATGTCGAACATTTTCGCGCAGCCTTTGTGCGAAATGGCGCCTGATCTCAACAGTCATCTGAAACCCGGTGGCTGGGTGATTTTGTCGGGCCTTCTTCTCGAGCAAGAAGAAGCCGTGCGCAACGCCCATTTGGCGCAAGGCCTCACGCTCGAAAACGTTCTTCACATCGGCGAATGGTCAATCCTGACCCTACGCCGTCCTATCGTCTCTCCTCTCGCCTAAGGTCGTTTGTTTTGTCTGCTATGTCTTCTTCTCTCTATACCGAACGTCTAACCTCACTCCGCGCCGCGATCAAACAGCGCGGCCTTGATGGCTATCTCATCCCGATGGCTGACGAATATCAAAACGAGTATGTGCCGCCGTGTGCGCGACGCGTAGAATTTATGACGGGTTTTACAGGCTCCGCCGCTTTTTTGATTATCTTGGCGGATCGCGCTTTATTCTTCACCGACAGCCGTTATACGTTACAAGCCGCGGCGCAAGTGCCGGGCTCGCTCTACGAACAATTCGATGTCGCGCAGACGATGCCCAGCGAGTGGCTTGAAGAAAATCTTACGCCGCAAAGCAAAATTGGTTTCGATCCAGCGCTTCATACAGCGCGCCAGATAGAGCGGATGGAAACGCGTTTATTGAAACGCAACGCAAGCCTCGTTCCCACCGATCAAAATCTTGTCGATCTTTTGTGGACAGACCGCCCCACCGCGCCGTGCACGCAAGTGCGCACGCATGAGATCGCGTATGCCGGACGAACCTCTGCCGCGAAGCGCTATGCTTTGGCAGAAGATCTCAAAGCAAAAAATATTCAGGCCGTTATCCTGACCGACCCAACGTCTATTGCATGGCTTTTGAATGTGCGGGGCGAAGATGTGCCGCATGTGCCGGTCGCTTTAAGCCGCGCGATTTTAAGATCGGATGCGACCGTTGAATGGTTTGTCGATCCACGCAAATGTCCCGATGGTCTTGAGGTTCATTTGGGCGGCGATATCTTGCGCTATAACGAAAACGAATTCATCGGCGCTCTCAAACGTTTGGGCGAGGCCCGTTGCCGCGTCCAGATTGATCCAAACGAAGTTTCCTATGGCATTCTTTCTTCGCTGCGCCAAGCGGGCGCCGTGATCGAGAAAGGTGACGATCCGTGCGCAATGCCGCGCGCTTGCAAAAACCAAACGGAACTTGAAGGCATGCGTTCGGCGCACCGGCGCGACGGCGCTGCGCTCGTCAAGCTTATGGCTTGGTTCGATCAAAACGCGACAAGCGGCAAACTCACCGAACTTGACGTTGAAGAGAAACTGGAATCTTTCCGCGCCGAAAGCGATCTGTTCCGCGGCCCAAGCTTCGAAACCATCGCCGGCTTTGGTCCCAACGGCGCGATCGTTCATTACCGCGCGACAAAAGAAACAAACGCCGCTATTCGCGACGGTTCGTTTCTCCTTCTCGACAGCGGCGGGCATTACCTTGATGGCACAACCGATGTGACGCGCACGCTCCCCGTCGGGGCAATAACAAAGGAAATGAAGGATCGCTATACGCGCGTTCTCAAGGGCACGATAGCCCTCGCCAACGTACGGTTTCCGCAAGGCACAACTGGCGCTGATCTCGACGTTCTAGCACGCCAATATCTTTGGTCCGAAGGACTCGATTATGGGCACGGCACAGGGCATGGCGTCGGTAGCTACCTATGCGTGCACGAAGGACCGCAAAGCATCTCGCGGCGGAGCGAAATTCCCCTACGTTGCGGTATGGTTGTTTCAAACGAACCCGGTTATTACAAAGCGCGTCATTACGGCATTCGCCTTGAAAACCTGCAATTCGTGACGGAATTTTTTGAGATCAGTAGCGCTGAGCGAAAAATGTTTGGCTTTGAAACATTGACCCTTGCACCATTTGATAGGCGTGCGCTGGCGATGGAACTTCTAACGCCTTGTGAGCGAGACTGGCTTAACACCTATCATAATCGCGTGTACAACGCGCTGCGGCCGCAACTAGAAGAAGCAACCGCACTATGGTTAAAGGAAGCAACGGCCACACTCTAAATTATTCGCTCCTATTAAAATTCCTAGGTTATATCCATACGCATGCTGTTGTATTCTCGCGCCTTGTTGATTCAGATTGAACAAGGAAGAGCTCAACGGTTTATATATGACGCCCGCTTCACAACTTGCAATTTTGCAAGAAATCATTGCAGCACCAACAACAGATGAAGTTTGGGCAAGAATTGCTTCTGTCTTTAAAAATATCGGACCGCATCGGTTTTCTTTTATACATGCTCCCTTCGATAAAACCATCCGGTTTTATGCAACGCAAGAAAACTGGATTACGCAAACGTGGGTTGAGAAACTAGATCCGAGCGAATGGGATCTTCAAAAAGCGTTTGAGCCTTCCTATTGCGGTCCTTTCTTTTGGTCCACAGTACCGGATCAAATCTACAACATCAAATCGAGCCAAGAACGCCTCTTTTGCGAATCCGTCGCAAAAGCAGGCTATACACACCATTTATGCTTTCCGATTTGGGGCGTCTCTCCCAATCAGCAAAGCCTTTTGTCCATCATGACCAAATTAGACAAGGCGGCCTTCCACGCCTTTGTCGAAGAAAATTTCACACTTCTCTACGCGACATCACATATCATCCACGCGCGCTTCAGCACAATCATCGCTAAAGAAACACGCTTGCACCTTCATCTATCGAAACGCGAGCGCGACTGTCTTTCCTGCCTTTCCGCAGGTCTGCGGAACAATCGTATCGCGCAAAAACTTGGTATCAGCGAAAGCACGATCGAGTTTCATACCCTTAATGCCCGCCGCAAATTGGACGCCAAAACACGCGAGGAAGCGATCAGCAAAGCGCTTCTCCTTGGCCTTCTGACAAACCCTCCAGAATTTTTCGACAGGTCCCGCAACAGAACATGAGGTAATGCTATGTCTATTCTCAACCGTTTTAGGATTCAGTTTCGCCTTTATATCGGTTTTGGACTTATCGTTCTCCTCTTACTCGGTCTCAGCGGTTACGCGCTCCACGCCGGAAAGGATATGCTTTCCGTTCTCGCGAATGCTTCGCGTCTTCAGGACAATGCGACGCTGAACCAAAAAGCGCTCAAAAACATCTACCAAGGCCGCTATCAAATCTGGACGTATCTCAGCACAGGCGACGAGACACATTATCAGAAAGCCCTTGAAGCCTTCACCAAAGCGCAGGAAGCTTATTCCAAAATTATCGACCACTCGGAAAGCGCTGAACGCAAACAGCAGATTCACCAGATGGAAGATGCGCTTCAAAGCTATGTATCCCAACTGGGCGTAATCAAAAACATTGGCGGCCAAAACGCCAATATCAAACAAGGAACCAATGAGGCAACCATCAAACAAATTGCAAGCGTAGGGGACTCGCTTGACAACGTTGCGCGCCAATTGAGCGACGGCATTGAACAAAAGGCAGATCAAACAGTTGCCAAAGGTTTAGATGACACGGCCTATGGCAATAAGCTCAACCTTACGATGAGCCTCATCAGCCTCCTCCTCGGCCTCTTTCTGGCTGCCGTCATTGCGCGCAGCATAGCAGGCCCGATCAAAGATATGACTGCCGCCATGAACGAAATGGCCAAAGGCGATCTCGACATTGAGATTCCCGACACAAATGACAAAGATGAAATCGGCGAAATGGCAAAAGCCATGGCCATTTTTAAAGACGGCCTTGTCAAAGCAAACCGCCTTGAGGCTGAGCAAATGAAACACGAAGAGGCTCTGGCCGCACGCGGCGAGAAAATCGAACGTCTGGCCGATGACTTCGATAAGCATATTGTCAAAGTTCTTGGCGTTGTAACGAACGAAGCTCAGGACATGGAAATGACGGCACAGGCCATGTCGGCAACGGCGGAAGAAACAAGCAGGCAAGCGTCAGTCGTTGCCGCCGCAACGGAGGAAACGTCGGCCAACGTTCAGACCGTTGCCAGCGCCGCTGAAGAACTTTCAAAATCCATTCAGGAAATCAGCCTGCAAGTCGATAAGTCGCAAGAGCTTTCGCAAATCACTTCAAAAGAAGCCATTGAAACGAATGAGCGGATCAAAACGCTCGCCGAAAGCTCGGCCAAAATCGGCAACATTATCGGCCTCATCAACGACATCGCCTCGCAAACAAATTTGTTAGCCCTCAATGCGACCATCGAAGCGGCGCGTGCAGGTGAAGCCGGAAAAGGATTTGCCGTCGTCGCCAGCGAAGTCAAGCAGCTCGCCAATCAAACGGCGAAGGCAACCGAGGAAATCGGCGCACAGATCGCCGCCGTCCAAACCTCAACCGACGAGGCCGTTTCCGCCATTGGCAGCATCGTGACGCGCATCGGTGAGATTACACAGGTTGCGTCCGCTATTGCCGCCGCCGTCGAAGAACAATCCGCAGCAACAAACGAAATTGCTCGCAATGTTCAGCAAACGGCAGAGGGTTCGCGCGAAGTTGCTTCAAACCTTTCCGGCGTAACAACAGCCGCGGCTGAGACAGGGTCAGCAGCGACCAAGGTTCTTTCCTCAGCCAAAGCCCTGACGGGAGAGTCCGACCAACTCAAAAGTGTCGTTGCAGATTTTCTGACAGCCGTTAAGGCAGGATAAAGCAAAGGCGATTCGGTCTTTTGGGCTTCTTGCAAGCGTGCTATAAAAGGGAGAGAAGAAGCTTCTTTGGTTGCTTCTGCTCCTAACTTTTATCTCATCTAGGTTCATCCCCATGTTTTTTCCTTCTGAGCTCGGTTCTGAGTTTGTGCGTTTGGCAAAACCTTATTGGGAATCGAAAGAAGATGATTCCGCGCGTATGCGCATGGTCTGGAATATTCTGACGGGACTGCAGGGCGTCGTTCTGGGGCATATGCTCGTTCAACGCATCGGCAATAAAGTTTTCGCGGGACCATTTCGCGGCATGACGATCATTCAGGATGTTATGGATCGCCATTTTGCGCCTTATTTACTTGGCACCTATGAATGGGAATTGCACGGCGCTATCGAAGAGGTCATTTCGAAGAAATACAAATATATCGTCAATGTTGGCAGTTCTTTCGGCTATTATGCGGTCGGCCTCGCCTTGCGCATGCCGGACACAACGATCTATGCCTACGACATTGATCCGATTGCGCGCGAGCAATGCCAAAAAATGGCCAAAGCCAACAATGTCGAAGATCGCGTCATCATCCGTGAAGAATTCACCAAGGACGAATGTGCCCAATTCTCAGGCAGCGACTCCTTCCTTTTCATGGACGTCGAAAGCTGCGAGGACGAACTCCTCAACCCCGAAAGTTTTCCCGAAGAACGGCATATGGACGTTATCGTCGAAATGCACGATTGCATAAAGCGAGGCCTGTCCACGGCCATTCCTTTGCGTTTCGCCGCCACGCATCATGTGCGCGTCATTCCCAACATGCCTTTCAGTTTCCCGCTTGAGAAAGTCTTGGGACCTGGTTATGTCCCCGACCACTTCGATAATCTAATCGCAACGTGGGAAGGCCGTGGCGGACCGACGCCGTTTGGCGTATTTATCCGCAAATAAGCTGTTAGTTCATTGTTCTAAAATAAAATAATTTAGAACAAAAAGAGAACTTGCAACACGCACGAATATGGTTTAAATGAGAACAAAGAAGAAACAAACCGATTCTTGCTCCCCTTCCGGAGCGCTGACATGACCGCCTTTAACAGGAGTTTTCGATGAGCGCCAGCCGCAGCACCACCAATCTTCAAGTCGTCAAGGAAACACCAAAGGATACCGAACGCCAAAAGGCGCTTGATGCCGCGCTGGGCCAGATTGAGCGCGCCTTTGGCAAAGGTTCGATCATGAAGCTTGGTTCGGGCACAGGCATTGCCGATGTCGAAGTCATTTCCACAGGCTCGCTGGGGCTCGATATTGCGCTTGGTATTGGCGGTCTTCCCAAAGGCCGTATCATTGAGGTCTATGGGCCGGAAAGCTCCGGTAAAACCACCCTCGCCCTTCATGCAATCGCGCAATCTCAAAAATGCGGCGGCACGTGCGCCTTTATCGATGCCGAACATGCGCTTGACCCCGGTTATGCTCGCAAGCTTGGCGTCAATATCGACGATCTTCTGATCTCTCAGCCTGACGCTGGCGAGCAAGCCTTAGAAATTGCCGACACGCTCGTTCGTTCCGGCGCTATCGACGTTCTCGTCGTGGATTCGGTGGCAGCCCTTGTGCCGCGCGCCGAACTTGAAGGCGAAATGGGCGATAGTCATGTCGGCCTGCAAGCCCGCCTGATGAGTCAGGCTTTGCGCAAATTGACGGGATCGATCTCGCGCTCTAAGTGCATGGTCATCTTCATCAACCAAATCCGCCTCAAAATCGGCGTCATGTTCGGCAACCCGGAAACGACGACTGGCGGTAACGCGCTTAAATTCTACGCCTCTGTCCGTTTGGATATTCGCCGTATCGGCGCCATCAAGGATCGGGATACGGTTGTTGGCAATCAGACCCGCGTCAAGGTCGTGAAAAACAAAATGGCGCCGCCGTTCCGTATCGTCGAATTCGACATCATGTACGGCGAAGGCATTTCCAAGGTTGGCGAGCTGATCGACCTTGGCGTTCAAGCGGGCGTTGTCGAAAAATCAGGCGCTTGGTTTGCTTATGATGGCCAGCGCATCGGCCAAGGTCGCGAGAATGCCAAACAATTCCTGCGCGAAAATACAGAAATGGCCTCCGCCATTGAAAACAAGATCCGTTCGAATGCAGGCCTCGTCAACGAAGCGATGATTACCGGCCCCGATGAAGAACCGGCCGTAGCCGAGTAAGATCGTTTTTTTTAGAACAGGTGTGAGAACCCAAGAAAAAGCCCCGGCCGCTTATAGCGCCGGGGCTTTTTTCGTTTTGTTTTTCTGACTTCAGGCGAAGAGCACGCCAAGGGATCATTGCCGTGTCGTACGTTTTTCTATGGTTGCGCTTTTGTGCCGTTTAAAGGGATGCGCTCCCAATACTTTGTTCTGTTCGGCCTCTCGACCAAATTATTCAATTCGTTTTCCCCGTCGCCATAGCGAATAAGAACCAAACCACCATCGGTCGAACGGTCAACGCAACGGCCATTCACATGAAATGAGTAAGGAACACCCGTAAAAGTATTGTGTCCGAAAACGCGATAGGAAGCGGCCTCATCTCCCGCCAGAATATCATTGCGAACGGATTCACGCGCCTGATCGGCAAAGCGTTCCGGCGCCTGCACCGAATGAACGAGCAATAGACAAGCCGCATAAAAGCAAAGCGCGGCGCTTCCAGCCGTTGCGACCGCCAAAACTTTCAGCACTTTCGTACTAACAGGTTGAACCCATCTTTTTTTGACAGAATTGGCATACGCCATCGAAGCCAGCAAAGAAGCAGCGCTGATCATCAACGCCGTACCGCCAAGAGCATGCGTCGCTTTCCATGTCCCAACGCCCGTGGCAATGACGCCAGTAAGAGGCAATGTTATCTCAGCGACATTTCTTTGAAATCTTGTTTTGGGTTTAAGGAAATACTTTGCCTTTCGAAAAGCCTCACAAAGTGTGCCTTTCCAATTCTTCTTTTCGAACTTACTTCCCATCGCCAAATGCCTTTGAAAGTTTCAGCTGGCTCCTAAGCAATCCTAGCAAAAAAACAATCGGTACAAGTGACAAAATTTATGGTTAAAACGGCGAGATCCCGAGATGCGAAGCCAGAATTTCTAAACCGATACCGATCAGAACAATACCGCCGCCGATCTCGGCACGGCTCCCAATGCGGCAACCAATCCATTGCCCCAGTTTTAAACCAAGCGTTGAAAAGAAAAAGCTCGAAAACCCGATACCGGCCGCAGAGATCAGGATATTGCCTTTCATAAAGGCCAATGAAATGCCAATGGCTAAGGAATCAATACTTGTCCCGATCGCCGTCAAAATCAGCATCCATAAATCTTTAAGCGTATGGATCGCACCCGGTAGTTCTGTTCCCCCTTCGCTTGAACAGCATTTCTCGCCCCCCCAACCGTCCTTGATCATCTTGAACCCAACGGCGCTTAAAATGACAAAAGCGATCCAATGATCGACAGATTCGACAGCTTCGCTGGCGGCGCGGCCAATGAGCCAACCGATAAGCGGCATCGTTCCTTCGCTCAACCCAAAGACAGCCCCTGTGCGAAGTGCTTTTCCCCACTTCATCTCAGGCGAAGCCGCGCCACGACCAACGGCTACGGCGAAGGCGTCAGAAGACAAGCTCACGGCAAGCAAGGCAGTCGAAAGGAAACTCATAGTTTAGCTCTCACTCTTTTTATGAATAAAAAACGGCGGAGATTTCTCTCCGCCGTTTTTCTTTTCTTCAAGAACCAAGCTTAGGCCTCAAGACCGGCTTCGTCTCTTTTATCGGCGGAAGCATTCGTCAAAACGGCAGCCGCTTCGGCTTTCTTTTTGGCGGCTTCTTCGGCATCGACGCGTTCCATCTCAACGTCACGCGCCGCAGCGACACGACGCAAACGGTTGACGACAGAACCCGTACCAACCGGGATCAAACGACCGACGATCACGTTTTCCTTCAAGCCTTCGAGCGTATCGACCTTGCCCGCGACAGCGGCTTCGGTCAGAACGCGCGTCGTTTCTTGGAACGAAGCAGCCGAGATGAAGGAACGTGTTTGCAAGCTGGCCTTTGTGATGCCTTGCAGCACCGCGCGACCCTGCGCCGGACGGAGGCTTTCCAAAACTGCCTTCTGGTTGACTTCGACAAACTCCGTACGATCCACCTGTTCGCCTTGCAAGAAGGTCGTATCGCCCGGATCGGCAATCTCAACCTTTTGCAGCATTTGACGAACAATCACTTCGATGTGCTTATCGTTGATCTTCACGCCCTGCAGACGATAAACGTCTTGGATTTCGTTGATGATGTAAGCGGCCAAAGCCTCCACACCGAGCGCCGCAAGAATATCGTGCGGAACGGGGCTACCATCGATCAACAAATCGCCGCGTTCAACCATATCGCCTTCTTGAACCGCGACATGCTTGCCCTTTGGAATAAGATATTCCTTCGGCTCCAAGGCTTCGTCGAGCGGGCGAACGATAATGCGACGCTTCGTCTTGTAGTCCTTGCCAAATTCGACACGGCCAGCCGTTTCCGAAATGATCGCAAAATCCTTTGGACGACGAGCTTCGAACAACTCGGCGACGCGCGGCAGACCGCCGGTGATGTCACGCGTTTTCGAACCTTCGCGCGGCACGCGGGCTAGAATGTCGCCAGCCTTAACCGATCCGCCATCCTTGATGTTCAAGATCGCGTCCACCGGCAAGAAGTAACGGGCATCAATACCGCTCGAAAGCTGTACCGGTTCGCCCTTATCGTCGGTCAACAAGATACGCGGACGCAAATCGGTGCCGCGAGCCTGTTGACGGAAATCGATAACCTTCTTCGACGAAATACCAGTCGCCTCGTCCATCACTTCGCGGATCGACATACCTTCGATCAAATCGGCATAGTGCACGACGCCGCTGCGCTCGGTGATGATCGGCAACATGTACGGATCCCATTCGGCGAGCTTTTGGCCTTTCTTGACCTTAGCGCCTTCGGCAGCCAACAACTTGGTACCATAAGGAATGCGGTGACGCGCTTTTTCACGACCCAGATCGTCAAGCAAGATGAGTTCGCAATTGCGGCTCATCACGACGTTAAGGCCTTCCGTATTCTTAACGGATGTCAGGTTCTTAATTTCAAGCTTGGCATCAAAGTTCGCTTCGATCGAGTTTTGTTCAGCACCACGTTGCGCCGCACCACCGATATGGAAGGTACGCATCGTCAGCTGTGTACCCGGTTCGCCGATGGACTGCGCGGCAATAACGCCAACAGCTTCACCAACATTAACCGGCGTACCACGAGCCAGATCGCGACCATAGCACCTGGCGCAAATGCCATTTTCTGATTTACACGTCAGAACCGAACGCACCTGAACCGTATCGATACCAGCCGCGTCGATCACATCGACCAACACTTCGTCGATCAGCGTTCCAGCCTTGACGATCACATCGCCCGTCACCGGATGCTTGATATCGACAGCGGCAGAACGGCCCAAGATCAACTCAGCCAACGGCGCAATCACTTCGCCGCCGTCGATGATCGTGTGAACCGTCAAACCATCGGTCGTGCCGCAATCGTCTTCAACGATGATGGCGTCCTGCGCCACGTCAACGAGACGACGCGTCAGATAACCAGAGTTCGCGGTCTTCAAAGCCGTATCGGCCAAACCTTTACGGGCGCCATGGGTTGAGTTGAAGTACTCAAGAACCGACAGACCTTCCTTAAAGTTCGAGATGATCGGCGTTTCGATGATTTCGCCCGACGGCTTCGCCATCAAACCACGCATACCGGCCAACTGCTTGATCTGAGCTGGCGAACCACGAGCGCCTGAATGCGCCATCATGTAAACGGAATTGATGTTGCCGTGGCCCGTGTCGGAAATGCCCTTCATCATTTCTTCGGCGACCTTTTCTGTGCAGGTCGACCAAACGTCGATGACCTTGTTGTACTTTTCGCCGCGGGTGATGAGACCGTCTTGATATTGACGTTCGTATTCGTCCACCTGACCTTGCGCTTGTTTGATCAAGCGCTGCTTGGCTTCCGGAATGATCAAATCGTCCTTACCGAACGAGATGCCCGACTTACAAGCGTGACGATAGCCAAGGCCCATCAGGCGATCGGCAAACATAACCGTCTCCTTCTGGCCGCAATGGCGGTACACGATGTCGATAACGTTCGCGAGATCCTTTTTCGTCAACAGACGATTGATCAAGCTGAACGGAATCTTCGGATGGCGCGGCAGGATCTCCGAGAAGATCATGCGGCCCGGCGTCGTTTCGACGAGCTTAATTTCCGGTTCGCCCTTTTCATTCACGCCGTGATAACGAGCCTTGACCTTCGAATGCAACGTCACGACGCCAGCTTCAAGAGCTTGCTCGATTTCGTACATTTCAGTAAAGGCCATACCCTCGCCCACCGAGCCCGGGATCTCCATCGTAATGTAATAGATACCCAAAACCATATCTTGCGACGGCACGATGATCGGCTTGCCGTTCGCTGGCGAAAGAATGTTGTTCGTGGACATCATGAGCACGCGCGCTTCAAGCTGGGCTTCCAGCGAGAGCGGAACGTGGACGGCCATTTGGTCACCGTCGAAGTCGGCGTTAAAGGCCGTACAAACGAGCGGATGAAGCTGGATGGCCTTGCCTTCGATAAGGGTCGGTTCAAACGCTTGAATGCCCAAACGATGCAACGTTGGCGCGCGGTTCAGGAACACCGGATGTTCGCGGATGACTTCTTCAAGGATATCCCAAACTTCGGGGCGTTCCTTTTCAACCATACGCTTGGCGGCCTTGATCGTCGAAGCCATACCATAGAGTTCAAGCTTGGCATAGATGAACGGCTTGAAGAGTTCGAGCGCCATCTTCTTCGGCAAGCCGCATTGATGCAGCTTGAGTTCCGGGCCCACGGTGATGACCGAACGGCCGGAATAGTCAACGCGCTTACCGAGCAAGTTCTGACGGAAGCGACCCTGTTTGCCCTTGAGCATATCGGACAAAGACTTGAGCGGACGCTTGTTCGCGCCGGTGATGACGCGGCCACGACGACCGTTGTCGAACAAGGCGTCAACAGCTTCCTGTAACATACGCTTTTCGTTGCGGATGATGATATCCGGCGCGCGCAGTTCGATCAGACGCTTTAAACGGTTATTACGGTTGATGACGCGGCGATACAGATCGTTCAGGTCCGATGTCGCAAAACGGCCACCGTCCAAAGGAACGAGCGGACGAAGTTCAGGCGGAATAACGGGAACGACATCGAGGATCATCCATTCCGGGCGAGCGCCGGATTCGATGAAGGACTCGATGCACTTCAAACGCTTCACGATCTTTTTGCGCTTGGCATCCGACGTCGTACCTTGCATTTCGTCGCGGAGTTTCGACTTCTCTTCGTGAAGATCGATACCAGCCAACATAGACTTGATGGCTTCGGCGCCGATCATGGCGGTAAAGCTGTCTTCGCCGTATTCGTCTTGCGCGTTGAGGAATTCTTCTTCCGACAAAAGCTGATTTTGCTTGAGCGAGGTCAGACCCGGCTCTGTCACAAGGAAGTTTTCAAAGTAAAGAACGCGCTCGATTTCCTTGAGCGTCATGTCAAGAAGCAAGCCGATGCGCGACGGCAAAGACTTCAAGAACCAAATATGAGCGACCGGGCTGGCAAGCTCAATATGGCCCATACGTTCGCGACGAACCTTTTGCAACGTAACTTCAACGCCGCACTTTTCGCAGATGATGCCGCGATACTTCATGCGCTTGTACTTGCCGCACAAGCATTCGTAATCCTTGATCGGGCCAAAGATGCGCGCGCAGAACAAACCATCGCGTTCAGGTTTGAACGTACGATAGTTGATCGTTTCGGGCTTCTTGACCTCGCCGAAAGACCACGAGCGAATACGCTCAGGCGATGCGATCGAGATGCGCATCTGATCAAAAGTCTGAGGCGCGTTCTGCTGGTTGAAGATATTCATAAAGTCGTTCATTTGTGTCTCCCGCTCTTGGCGTGCGATTTGACGTTACAATTCTTATTCGGCTGATTCCGGCAAAGCTTCCGCTTCGGCTTCCCTGGCTTCCGCCTCGATCAGTTTTTTCTGTTCGAGTTCAACGTTGAGGCCCAAGGACTTCAATTCCTTGGTCAAAACGTTGAAGGATTCAGGAACGCCGGATTCGAAATTGTCTTCACCGCGAACGATCGCTTCGTAAACCTTCGCGCGGCCGGAAACGTCATCGGACTTAACCGTGAGCATTTCCTGCAACGTATAGGCAGCGCCGTAAGCTTCGAGGGCCCAAACTTCCATTTCACCGAAGCGTTGGCCGCCGAATTGCGCTTTACCGCCCAAAGGCTGTTGCGTAACGAGGCTGTAAGGTCCGATCGAACGCGCGTGGATCTTGTCATCAACCAAATGGTGAAGTTTGAGCATGTAGATATACCCAACCGTCACCTTGCGGTCGAAGGGTTTACCTGTACGACCATCGATGAGCGTTTCTTGGCCCGATTTATTGAGACCAGCGAGTTCAAGCATCCTTTCAATGTCCGCTTCGCGTGCGCCGTCAAAGACAGGCGTTGCAAACGGAATGCCCTTACGGACGTTTTCGGAAAGCTCAATCACTTCCTTTTCGGGAAGAATCGCAATTTCCTTTTTAAAGTCGTCTTCGCCATAGCTCATCTTGAGCTTGGCTTCCAGCTCGACAAAGGCCGCTTTCTTGGCGTCTTGGTCCACTTGTGCCAAATAGGCATCAAGCGCCTTGGAAACTTGCTTGCCGAGGTTGGCCGAAGCCCACCCCAGATGCGTCTCCAAAATTTGCCCGACGTTCATACGCGACGGAACGCCCAGAGGGTTCAGCACGAGATCAAGCGGCGTCCCATCGGGAAGATACGGCATATCTTCGACCGGCAAGATGCGCGAAACGACACCCTTGTTGCCGTGACGACCGGCCATCTTATCGCCCGGTTGCAGCTTACGCTTCACGGCCACGAACACCTTGACCAGCTTCATGACGCCCGGCGGCAATTCGTCGCCGCGCTGCAATTTGCCGACCTTGTCTTCAAAGCGCTTTTTCAGTTCGTTGAGCTGCTCATCGAACACCTTGTTGGCGGCTTCGACCTTGCTCATCACCTTGTCGTCCTTGACGACAACTTGACGCCATTGACCGCGTGAGAACTCCTTAAGGACTTCTTCCGTGATCGCTTTGCCGGTCGGGAAATTCTTGGGGCCCGACGTGGCCTTTTGCTCTAACAGCAAGCTGCGCAGATGTTCAAAGAAGCCACGTTCCAAAATCGCGCGTTCATCATCGCGATCCTTAGCAAGGCGTTCAATTTCGCTGCGTTCAATCGCGATGGCGCGTTGATCCTTTTCAACGCCACGGCGCGAGAAAACGCGGACTTCGACGATCGTGCCCGTCACGCCCGGCGGCAAGCGCATGGACGTGTCGCGAACATCGGCGGCCTTTTCACCAAAGATGGCGCGCAGAAGTTTTTCTTCCGGCGTCATGGGGCTTTCACCCTTTGGCGTGACCTTACCGACAAGAATGTCGCCCGGGTTCACTTCAGCGCCGATATAAACGATGCCAGCTTCGTCGAGGTTCTTCAAAGCCTCTTCGCCGACGTTCGGAATATCACGCGTGATTTCTTCCTGACCCAGCTTGGTATCGCGCGCCATGACTTCAAATTCTTCGATATGGATCGAAGTAAAGACGTCTTCCGCAACGACACGTTCAGAGATCAAGATCGAATCTTCGTAGTTGTAGCCGTTCCACGGCATAAACCCGACCAGGACGTTACGGCCCAAAGCCAATTCACCGAGTTCAGTCGCCGGACCGTCAGCGATGATTTCACCCTTCTTCACGAGGTCGCCGACATTGACGATCGGACGCTGCGTGATACAGGTGCTTTGGTTCGAACGTTGGAACTTCAGCATGTTGTAGATATCGACCGTCGGTTCGGACGCATCAACGCGCTCCGTCGCGCGAACGACGATACGCGTCGCGTCAACCTGATCGACGATGCCCGTGCGGCGAGCGGCAACAGCAACGCCAGAATCGCGCGCAACGGTGCCTTCCATACCGGTACCAACGAGAGGCGCATAGTTACGCAAAAGCGGAACGGCCTGACGTTGCATGTTCGCACCCATCAAAGCGCGGTTTGCGTCATCGTTCTCAAGGAACGGGACGAGCGCGGCAGCGACAGAGACGATTTGCTTTGGCGAAACGTCGATGAAATCGATTTCTTCGGCATTCGCGATGATGTTTTCGCCGTTCTTACGGGCGATAATCGTTTCCTTGACGAACTTGCCGTTCTTGTCCAGTTCGGCATTCGCCTGGGCGATGTTGTACTTGCCCTCTTCCATGGCGGAAAGATACACGACTTCGTCCGTGACCTTGGCCGCTTTCACGCGACGATACGGGCTTTCAATAAAGCCGTATTGATTCACGCGAGCGTATGTGGCCAACGAGTTGATAAGACCGATATTCGGACCTTCAGGCGTTTCAATTGGGCAGATACGGCCATAATGGGTCGGATGCACGTCGCGGACTTCGAAGCCAGCGCGTTCGCGCGTCAAACCACCGGGGCCTAAGGCCGAAATACGACGCTTATGCGTGATTTCGGACAACGGGTTCGTTTGATCCATAAACTGCGAAAGCTGCGAAGAACCAAAGAACTCGCGCACCGCAGCGGCGGCAGGCTTCGCATTGATGAGATCGTGCGGCATAACCGTATCGATTTCGATCGAGCTCATACGTTCGCGGATCGCGCGTTCCATACGGAGCAAGCCAAGGCGATATTGGTTTTCCATGAGTTCGCCGACCGAACGGACGCGGCGGTTACCCAAATGATCGATATCGTCGATTTCGCCGCGACCATCCTTCAATTCGCAAAGGATGTGCACGATCTTGAGGATGTCTTCCTTGCGCAAGACGCGAACTTGATCGTCGGTCTCAAAGTTAAGGCGCGCGTTCATTTTCACGCGGCCAACCGGCGAAAGATCGTAACGCTCGAGATCAAAGAACAAGCCATGGAACAAAGCCTCAGCGGCTTCGACTGTTGGCGGTTCGCCCGGGCGCATGACGCGATAGATGTCGATCAAAGCGTCTTCGCGCGACGCGTTCTTATCGGCCGCCATCGTATTACGAACATACGGGCCGACATTGACGTGATCGATGCCGAGAAGCTGCAGATCCTTGATCTTCGCTTCATCGACCTGCTCCAAGATTTCCTTGGTGATTTCGTCGCCAGCTTCGAAAAGAACGACACCCGTCTTTTCGTCGATCATGTCGGTCGCCAAATAACGGCCAATCAAATCGTCCGACTGAACGAGAATTTCCTTCAACCCGCCTTCGACCAATTTCTTGATGAGGCGCGGCGTCATCTTTGTGCCAACCTCGGCGACGACCTTGCCCGTCTTCGCGTTGACGAGATCAACGGCAAGCTTCTGGCTCTTCAGACGGTTTTCATCGAAAGCCGTCGTCCAGCCGTTTTTGGCGCGCTTGAAATCGACGATTTCATAGAAGGCCGCAAGGATTTCTTCCTTCGAAAGGCCTTGAATCTCATGCGCCTCAACCGACTTGCCGGCCTTTGAACGCTTGGCGATCAGCTTTTCCGTTTCGTCGTTGTACAACGCGTACAAAAGCGTCGAGACAGGCAACTTGCGGCGGCGATCAATGCGGACATAAAGCAAGTCCTTCGCATCGAATTCGAAATCAAGCCACGAACCGCGATACGGAATAACGCGCGAGGCAAACAGATATTTGCCAGACGAATGCGTCTTGCCCTTATCATGATCAAAGAAAACGCCAGGGCTGCGATGCATCTGGCTAACAATGACGCGTTCGGTACCGTTGACGACAAACGTGCCGTTCGTGGTCATGAGCGGCATATCGCCCATATAAACGTCTTGTTCCTTGATGTCGCGGATCGACTTGACGCCCGTGGTCTCATCCACATCGAACACGGTCAAGCGCAAGGTCACCTTAAGCGGCGCGGCAAAGGTCATGCCGCGTTGTTGGCATTCTTCAACGTCATACTTCGGTTCTTCAAGCTCGTACGAAACGAAATCCAAAACCGCGCGTTCCGCAAAATCCTTGATCGGGAAAGCGGATTGCAAAACTTCCTGCAAGCCGATGCGTTGACGATCAGCCGCCAAAACGTCCTTTTGCAAAAACGTTTCATACGACCGACGCTGAACAGCGATCAGGTTCGGCATCTCCGCAATCTCGGCAATGCGGCCGAAGCTTTTACGATAACGCTTGCGACTCGTGGTGTTGAATGCAGAAACGCTTGCCATGATAACCTCTCGACTTTGTTGCGTGCTTTTCCCGGCACGCGTGGATGAAATAGTGGCCCAACGGATAAAAGCAAAAAAGCGCCCAGCGCAAAGGCGATCCTTTGACGCGGCGTCGATTTCACTTCCCGATGATTGCCGGGGGAATATGAAGGTCTAAGCCTTTGAGAGCAAGCGCTTTATTTTACGTCATTCTCCTAGCAATGGCTCTAGAATTGGTCTTATTTTCCTATAATAGGCTTTTTAATCACATTTTGCCGCATAAAAAAAGGGGAACCCGAAGGCTCCCCCTTTCAATCTATGACCGCAAGGACGTTAGGCGCCCATCACGCGGCGACGGAAGAAAAGCCCGCCAAGCCCCGTGCCGAACAAAACCAACGCGCCCGGAAGCGGAACCGTCGAGAAGTACGAAGCTTCAAAAGCATTGGTTCCTGTGTTGTCCGCAAGCGTAATCGACTTGATGCCCAAGCTATCAGCCAACGTCACAAAAACGCTGGAGGAGCTCGGCGTCAAAGAAATGCCCTTTGTGGAGGCAAGCGAAAGAATATCGGAACCCGTGATCTTGTACGAAGTACCGTCCGCATGCGTAACAGTCAGGATGTTATAGTCGTTGCCCGGATCAACCGTGCCCCAATCAAACGAGAAAGACGTCGCAACCGACGGCAACGTGTAGGTCGCCGAGCTGTTCGCCTTGACCGCGATATAAGGGATCGCCGCATCACCAACTTCCGGCAACTTATGTTGACCGCTCTCATCGCTCGTATAGATGCCAGCCGAACCGTAGTTCAACGTCCAGCCATTCGCCGCAAGAGACTTCGAGGCATCAAGCGAACCAGCACCAGTCATGCCCGTTGTGCTCAACGAGATTAAATCAGCGTGATCCGTTGCAGCTTGCGCCGCAGAGATCGTTACAACAGACAATAACAAAGCAGTAAGAACTGAAAAAGAATACTTCATGGAACAAGCCCTTTCTTTCGAGCCAAAGATCAAAATGCGAGACCATGGATAGCAGATGGGTAAATGCGCATCAACAAAAGAATCCATATTCTTATAGTTAATATTTGAATTTTGAATTCTTTATTGTTTCCTTATTGGTTAATCTTCAAACAAACAAAAAAGGCGGGGCCAAAGCCCCGCCTCTTCTTGAAAAGCTAACGCTTTCGATCGAATTACTTGAGTTCGACCTTGGCGCCGGCAGCTTCGAGCTGCTTCTTGAACTTTTCGGCGTCGGCCTTCGAAACGCCGTCCTTGACGGGCTTCGGAGCGCCTTCGACGAGATCCTTGGCTTCCTTGAGGCCGAGGCCCGTGATCGCGCGGACTTCCTTAATTACGTCGATCTTCTTGTCGCCAATGGCGGCGAGAACAACGGTGAACTCGGTCTGTTCTTCAACCGGAGCCGCAGCAGCCCCACCAGCAACGGCCGCAACCGCAACCGGAGCGGCGGCGCTGACGCCCCACTTTTCTTCAAGCATCTTCGAAAGCTCAGCCGCTTCAATCACGGTCAAAGCCGACAATTCGTCAACGATCTTTTCCAAATTAGCCATCTTACTTCTCCTTAGGTTACTCTTGGTTTGGTTGTTGTTATCCGGCTCGCACCGGAATTCTTATTAAGCCGCTTGTTTCGAACGCGCGGACATAACGCGAGCGAGCTGCCCGGCCGGAGCCTGCAGAACGCCAGCGATCTTCGTCGCCGGGGCCACGAGAAGGCCGACCAACTTGCCGCGAAGCTCATTGAGCGAGGGCAAGGTAGCCAGGGCCATCGCGCCCTTGGCATCAAGGATTTGATCGCCCAAAGAAGCTGCGACAATTTTGAACTTGTCGTTCTTCTTGGCAAACTCCGCCGCAACTTTCGCTGCCGCGACAGGATCCTTGGAATAGCAAAGAGCCGTCGGGCCCTTCATATAGGGGTCAAGACCAGCCAAGCCGGTGCCTTCGATGGCGCGCTTGACCAGCGTATTCTTGCCAACCTTGACCGAAACACCAGCGGCGCGCATCGCGCGACGGAGTGCCAAGGTCTGATCGGCATTCAGGCCGTTTTGCTCGACAATGACGACCGAAGCCGCATCGACGATGCTTTCCTTCAGGGCGGTAATCTGCCCTTCTTTCATGCTACGATTCTTGCTGGTATGGGTCATTTCTTCCTCGCTTCGTTATTCTCAAAACTCAAAACAATGCCGCCTGCAGAAAACCTGCAAAGCGCGAATTTCATTTTGTCCGAGGAGATAAGAGAAGAAGCGGCGCAGCATAAGAAGGAGCGGCCCGAGCCGCGTGCGCCTAAAATCATTCTCCCGTCTATGCTGGCTTTTTTAAGCTTGCCGTTGCAAGCACCCGCAGTCTCGGACAGGCCCTTCGTTGCCGAAGAGTGTGCTTCCTTTAGGGCATGAAAGAAAGGAAAGCAAGCGTTTTTGTTGAGAAAATAGCGTCAAACCTTTCCAAATAGCCAAAGAAGTTAACTTTTCCTTGAAAAACAAAACCCCGCCCTTCTTGCGAAGGACGGGGTATCTTGTCTAGGAAATGATAAATTAAAGCGTAAGATTCCGCTGTCCATCAACAGCCTTTCTAAAGGTTACGCACGCATTTAGTAAATTGCGCATATTTAGTTCCGGCTCAGAATCCCTCGTTTCAAGAATTGTTCGAATGGGCGATTTTCCAGAAGGAAGCTCCTTCTCAATTGCTAGATCAATTCTGACATAGCCATAATCCGCCAAATCGCGCAGAAGGAAATTCATATTTCCCTGTTCTGGAACTTTGTACATTTCGGCAGCTTCATGCGAAAGGGTGACGAGCGTTCTTGGGCTCATAAATTTGTCTTCAATTTTTCTAGTAAGAGGAATCGCGGCGAACTTCTCATGGTTCGGTTGGACCTCATATCGGCCAAACGGCGAATAGGTAATTCTCTTGCCATATCTCTCGAATTCCGGATATGCGATGGCCCCTTGCGCGTGTAGTTTATCAAAGTAACAGATGCAAGAACGCATCCGTTCCGTTTTCCGCTTCGTTTCCGTGATATCATTTTGGGCTGCTTCCCGGGCTCTGAGAAAACTCCCCACTTGCCTCGATACAGGCAGGAGGAGACCCACGGGAACGCCCATGAACATCATTCGTTGCAGCATTTCAGGAGATACAACCTGAAAGTAAGCCAAGGAACCAAGGACGCCCAAAGAAAAGAGAGAAGCAATCTTCAAAAATTTCTTACCATGCGTGATAGAGTCCGCCCTTCTTTGTGCCAACCCATCCATAACGTAATCAATGTGTTCTTCGTCTCGCGCTTCATGCCAACGAAAAAAATCGTTTTGCGAACAAAAACCACCAGAAAGTAAAGGGGCCACTCTTTGCTCTTCACCAATATCAGAAAGCATAATCTTCTCCTTAGGAAATTCCTTAATCACCAGAAATAATACCTGAAAACCGGGACAAAAAGAACTCATGAAACTATTAAGACAAAACCCCGCCCTTCTTGCGAAGGACGGGGTTTGTTTTTGCAAGCTCCGAAAAGCTTATTCGTTGATCGAAGAAAGGTCGATCTTCATGCCCGGGCCCATTGTCGAAGACATGGCCACGCGAAGCATATAGGTGCCTTTCACGCCAGCGGGACGAGCCTTGACAATCGCGGCGATGAATGCACGCGCATTTTCGGCAAGCGCCTTTTCGCTGAAGCTGATCTTACCGATACCGGCATGGATGATGCCCGCCTTTTCGGCACGGAACTCGATCGAGCCAGCCTTGGCTGACTTGACGGCTTCCGCAACCTTCGGCGTGACGGTGCCAAGCTTCGGGTTCGGCATAAGACCGCGAGGGCCCAAGACCTTACCGAGCTTACCAACGACACCCATCATATCCGGGGTCGCGATCACGCGATCAAAGTCGGCAAAGCCGCCCATGATCTTTTCCGCGAGATCGTCAGCGCCGACAACGTCAGCACCAGCTGCCAAAGCGGCATCCGCCTTATCGCCCTTGGCGAAGACAGCGACGCGGACACTTTTGCCCGTGCCGTTCGGCAATTGGATCATGCCGCGAACGGACTGATCGGATTGCTTGACGTCAATGCCGAGGTTGATGGCGATTTCCAAGGATTCGTCGAACTTGCGAGCGGCTTCCGCAGCGCTCTTCTTCAAGAAGACGATAGCTTCGTCGAGCTTATAGAATTGCTTCGCATCGACGTTGCTCTTGGCCTTACGGATTTTCTTTCCCTGTGTCATGTTCTTACTCCACCACACGCAAGCCCATGGAACGCGCCGAGCCGACTAGCATCTGGCACGCAGCTTCGATATCGTTGGCATTCATATCCGCCATCTTTTCTTTGGCGATTTCGCGGATCTGAGCCATCGTAATCGTGCCAACCGTTTCCGTACCGGTGGTCTTGGCGCCGCTTTGAATCTTGGCGGCCTTCTTGAGCCAGTACGTGTTGGGCGGACGCTTTGTGATGAAGTTAAAGGTACGATCCGAGAACGCCGTGATAACGACGGGGATCGGCATACCTTTTTCTAAACCTTGGGTCTTTGCATTGAACTGCTTGCAGAAGTCCATGATGTTCAGACCGCGTTGACCGAGCGCCGGACCGATTGGCGGCGACGGATTCGCGCTTCCGGCCGGGACTTGCAGCTTGATATAGCCGACTATTTCCTTTGCCATTTTTCTCTCCCCCAGCTTTTTCAAAAGCCGGATGTTCGTTAAACCAAACACCAAGACAAAGCCGCACCTGATGGCCACAGCTTTCTTGGCAACTAATGTGAAGGATTTGCATCCCCCGTTAACGCCGTTTTGCTGCCGTCACAGTTGCGCAAAGCGCAATCGTCGTCGCAGCCAAACAAAGCGATGCGTGGTCCGGCTCCCCAAGGGAACTTTCTGGAGAGAACCTCCCACACCTTCTCTTGAGGCGGTTTTATAGGAAAACGGGCAAAAAAGTAAAGCACTATCCCATTCCCTGCCCCTTTTTATTGCTTTCACCCGCCTTCTCGCCTTATTTTCGGGGTGTCATACGATCATCACTAGGTATTTTAACGGTTTTTAGAACAATGGCTCAGCTTTTTTCTCAGATTCAATCAGAATATCAATGGATTTCGACGCGTGAGCTCGACATACAAACGCTCAATGACAATATCAAATATGAAAATTCGCTCGCCTGGAAACGAGCCAGCCAAGAAATGGCTGGTGTCCTTACTGGCGTCATGGCCGCCGGGTTTGCCAGCATCACAGCACCGACGCTTTCCCTTACCGCCCCCCTTCTGACAAGCGCCTTTTGCGGCACGGTTTACACAGCGTTTCAAGCCTATGCTAACCGCAAGGAATTGGAAGACGCCACCGATGAGAAACGCAGCTTGATCATCAATATCGTTGATCGCGCCAAGCAACTCGAAGTTCTTCAAGAGACCGGCATTCTGTCTTTTGCGGAAGTTCCAACGCTTCGCGGTCTATGGCCCGTATCACCGTGCCAATATCTCACGCCCCAATGCAACAAGCCCAGCGAGCCGACAAATTCTAATGATCTTTGGGGCGGCGATTCCCGCACATTGCGTGATCGGCTTACCCTGAAACGAAAGGAATTATCGGCTCTTCTTAAACGCAAAGGCGGCGACATTTATTACAATCCGTTTGAGACGAAACCGTTCCTTCTTTATCTGTCATCCCTTGAGCAAAGCCGCCATATCCGTTTTACGCCGGGACGCTCACCCTTTCGCGAAAGAGGCTCCAAACTTTCGCCCATGACGCGCTATGAGCTTTCCGCCCTTTTCAGGTAAAAGAAAAACCCGCCGGGTTACGGCGGGTTTTTAAAGAATCAAGCTGCGAAAGATCAGACTTTTTCGACCTGCGCATATTCGAGTTCGACCGGTGTGGCGCGACCAAAGATCGAAACCGCAACCTTGAGGCGCGACTTGTCTTCGTCCACATCCTCGACAACGCCCGTAAACGAAGCGAAAGGCCCATCGGCCACGCGAACTTGCTCGCCAACTTCGAAAGTGATCGAGGGCTTCGGATGTTCGAAACCTTCTTGAACCTGATGCAAAATGCGTTGCGCTTCTTTTTCGGAAATCGGCGCTGGTTTGCCATTCGCGCCCAAAAAGCCCGTCACCTTGGCCGTATCCTTGACCAAGTGCCAGCTTTCGTCGCTGAGATCCATTTTAATGAGCACATAACCCGGAATAAACTTACGCTCGGCATTGACCTTTTTGCCACGACGTAATTCGACGACCTCTTCGGTCGGAACGAGGATTTCCGAGAAATAATCTTCGAGGCCTTTTTTCAGCGCGGCTTCGCGGATCGTCTGCGCAACCTTTTTCTCGAACCCCGAGTAAACATGAATGACATACCAACGCTGCGCCATAGCCTTTGTCTCCTACGCTAAGAGATGCCTTTTAGTCTTTACGACTGCATCCCCAAAATTTTTCCGATCACGAACCCCAAGGCTGTATCGACCAAGAAAAAGAAAAAACCGCCTACTAAAGCCATCACCACAATCATCATCGTGGTCATCGTCACCTCGCGCTGCGTCGGCCAAGTAATCTTGGCAACTTCGCGCCGCGTTTCACGGAAGAAATCCACAATATTCGCCATGGTGGCTCCTTTGCCTATAAAGCAAATCTCTTTGCCATTCCCCTTCGCGAGCCGCATCGACGCTTGGCAGGAGTGGAGGGTCTCGAACCCCCAGCCCCCGGTTTTGGAGACCGGTGCTCTACCAATTGAGCTACACTCCTAAGCGTCTATCGACTCAAGTCGAACCCACAAGACCCCGTCCGACGGATCGTGTCGAACTAAGCGTATTATCTTTTTGGGAACAAGCTCTTGTAACCGATTTCTATTGTTCTGACTAGGAAAAAATAAAGCCCCTTCCAAAATCCAGAAAACCAATGGGTTAAAGGAAGCTTGGCTGCTTTTTCTCAACCCTTATAGCCGCTTGCGCCGCAAGGAAAATGTGTTACAAAGACGTCCTCAAGTGCGGGTGTAGCTTAGTGGTAAAGCTCCAGCCTTCCAAGCTGGCCATGTGGGTTCGATTCCCATCACCCGCTCCAACACTCTCCACTTTATAAAGCTTTTTCTTTGGGCGCGACGGTGCTGCGCTTCGCGCAACCGCGACTGCACTTAATATTCTTTTTTTCTTAGGGCGCGACGGTGCTGCGCTTCGCGCAACCGCGACTGCACTTAATATTCTTTTTTTCTTAGGGCGCGACTGCTCTGCGCTTCGCGCAACCGCGACTGCGCCGGTCAATCCTCAACAGGGATAGGCATTTGATACATAGCGCGTATTTGGCGAAGCCGCCGCGCTGCTTCTTGTGGCTTCGTTGCGGCGCATGACATGACAGCATCAAGGTTCGCGTCAGGCTTTAGAAAGCGCGCACCTTTCCAAAGCCGCTGTGCCGAAGCAAAATCATAGGCCGAAGGACGATCGCCATCCACCCGCGCAAGCATCATTTGCCACAGATAATGTCCCGACAAAACGGTTCCAGCGCGCAGGAACCATTTCACAGCCATCGGCGCGTCTTTGGGACATCCGTACAGTCCCTTCATATAGCGGATACCCAGACAATTGCAGGCCACAGTCTTAGTATTCATATCGCCGCCGCGCCGGAAAAGGGCGAAAAGCGAAGAAGAACGGCGTTCTTCCGTGTCCCCTACGTCTTCCTCGCCAAAAGATTGGTGATGAGCCAAATAGAGCTTCGCGGGTTCATAAGCCTGATGCGCGGCAGCCTTGAGATATTTAAGGGACATCGCCGGATTGCATTTCCGGTCGCCTTTGCCGCCCATAAAGGAGTACAAATCGCCCAAACGAAACTGCGCTGTCGGATCGCCAAAAACGTCAGCCGCGCGGTGCAACCCGCTCAAAGCTCCCGTTGAAGCGGCAAGATCACGTTTGTCGGCGGCCCTAAAATACAAATAGCGGACAGCCTCATCGTGTTTTTCGGGATTTTCCTCCCAGAAATTTCCAAAATCATCGGAAAGCGTTTTTTCGTATCCGCCCCAGGACTGAAAACATTCATCGTCGAGAAAAGCCATAACCATCAAAATATGCCCCGAAAAATAATTACTCGCGAAGGTTATGTCCTGTTTTCCCCTGAAGTCCAGCCTCTTTTATCCTTAATAAGCAAGGAAAAGGGCCCTTTTCGTCTCGGGCGCGACGGTGCTGCGTGAGCATATGGTAGCGTCATTGCGAGCGAAGCAATCCAGAGCCCTTATAACTAACGATGGTTCTCATGGACCTGGACTCCCGCTTTCGCGGGAGTGACGGAAGGGGGTAACGGCTGGGACGTTCTTAAAAAAAACCGCTCCGCGCAGGCGGCGCAGGCGGCGCGCCCGGCGTCTGAGGGAGTAAAAAAGAAACCAAACGGGATTCCGGGTTCACGCTACGCGTGCCCCGGAATGACGATCGTTTTTTAATAGCAAAGCCGGCCTCATACGCCAGGGCACGACGACGCCCAGATCAACGCTCGCTTTTCGCAGTATCCAACAACTGCGATGAGGCAACGTTTAGCGCCTTTGCAATTTCTTGAAGGACAGCAACGGTTGGATTGCGCACGCCCCGTTCAACGCCGCTTATGTAAGTCCGATGAAGATGAGCTTTATAAGCAAGCTCTTCTTGCGACCAACCGCGCTTTTCACGGAGCTTCCGCACATTAAGTCCGACTTGCTGTTGAATATTCATAGGATGAGCAAATAATTTTGTTGTCTTTTAGTCTACACCCTATGAGTCACATTTCTTGTGGACACCCCAAGTTTTCGATTCTATAAATGTAGACTATAAGTTTCCATTTATGAGGGGGGACCCATGTTCTACAGCACGGATTTATTGCGTCACTTACGCAAAATAATCGGTTCTAACATCCATTTTTGGCGGACACGCAGGAAAATGCGCCTTGGTGTCCTTGCGACTCTAACGAACCTTTCATGCGAAAAACTGGACAGCTACGAAATTGGTAAAGATGAAATTGCCCTTGATCATATTTTAAAAATTGCCTGTGCCCTTGATACCGACATAAGCGAATTTCTGAAAAACACGCGAACTTAATAAACCTTCCTGTTTCCGCCGCATAACCATCCCCCTCCTGAAGTCCAGCCTCTTTTATCCTTAATAAGCAAGGAAAAGGGTCCTTTTCGTCTCGGGCGCGACGGTGCTGCGGTGCGCCTACGGCTCCCCGCAACCGCGACTGCGCTTAATATTCTTTTTTCTTAGGGCGCGACTGCTCTGCGGTGCGCCTACGGCTCCCCGCAACCGCGACTGCGCTTAATATTCTTTTTTCTTAGGGCGCGACTGCTCTGCGGTGCGCCTACGGCTCCCCGCAACCGCGACTGCGCTTAATATTCTTTTTTCTTAGGGCGCGACTGCTCTGCGGTGCGCCTACGGCTCCCCGCAACCGCGACTGCGCTTAATATTCTTTTTTCTTAGGGCGCGACTGCTCTGCGGTGCGCCTACGGCTCCCCGCAACCGCGACTGCGCTCAGTTATTCATTGCCGCTTAACCAAAAGAGCCTTAAACTTGTCCTTGGATTTTCCGTTCTTTTCACAGGAGCACGCCGAACTATGAAGGCCTTTTCATCGCTTTCTTTGACGTTTCTTCTTTCCCTTCTCGTTGTGTCCGGCGCGACCTCGGCGAGCGTCCTCCTTCCGGACAGCGACACAACAACGGCGGCACCCTCCCCCGATCTTGATGGCAATATGGACACGGTGAATCTCGGCCTTTTGCCAGCCACCCAGCCGCAGAGCACAAGCACGACTCCAACGAACGGTTCGGCTGCCAATACGACCAAAAAGTTTGTGCCCACAACGGCCACAGATTCATCGACTTCAAACAATTTTGCACCGGGCGGCAGCGTTGATCCCGCCGCCAAAGAACCGACGGGCGCACAGAAGATTCTTGCCGGACAAATCGCCAACGGCCGTGTCCCACAAAGCGAAACACTAACCTTACGTCAGCAACAAATTCGCGACGTCATGGCCAATATCAACAAGTCGCTGTCGCTAGATCCGACGATCATCGACGAACCGAACTATGAATTGCCGGATGATCCCAGTTTGACGTCCTCTATCGCCGTCATGCCTCTTCAAAATTACACATGGGGCAAAACTGACGCTTCTTACGTCGAAAGATCTCTTGGCTACAGCGCCGACGCCGTCCCACAAAATTGCCAAATGAAATTCCGCGCAACGCTGCAATCGGCAGGCGATCAATTCTCCATGCGCTCGACTCTCATTTTCCCGGGCGAACAGAAAAGCCTGAAATTCTCGCCCTCGACCAAACTAACAGCGGTATCTTTTCAGCCCTTTGCCGTTTGTTTGAAACCAAATGGCGATGTGCCCAAACGCGGCGGTATCATCATGAAATCAAGCGACGGCAAGCTTTACATCATCCAAATGACCCAAACGGCGACGTGCACCGTTCAGGCCGGGATGACGGCGCCAACGTCACTTACCATGCGTTATAAGGGCGATGGCAAAGCAGATTGCGCTTTCAATTAAGAAGCTCTGTTTTTGGGTTAGGAAAAATTCGCCATCGGGATGGCGCTCTGCTCGAACAGCTTTTGCAAATCGCCATTTTCAAGCATCTGGCGCATCACGTCGTTGCCGCCGACGAATTGCCCTTTGACGTAGAGCTGCGGCAAGGTCGGCCAATTCGAAAAATCCTTAATGGCAAGGCGAAGGCTCGGATCGATGGTTGCATCGATGTATTTGTAATGCACGCCCAGAAATTCCAAGATCTGAACAGCCTGCGCCGAAGGGCCGCATTGCGGAAAAACAGGCGTGCCATTCATGAATAAGACGACAAGATCTGAATCGACTTCCGATTGAATACGGTCAAGGACAGTCGGATCGATCAAGCGTTGCGTTCGTTCATCGACAGACATTATTCCCCTCCCTTTTTCTGAGGCACAAGCGTCGTCAGCGTCATCGCGCGAAGAATACCGCCGACCCGCCCTTCCAAAGCGGCAAACACCATACGGTGTTGATCGACCAGCGGCACGCCATCGAACCCATCAAAGGCGACCGTCACGGCATAATGATTGCCATCACCGCGCAAATCTTCAATTTCGACGCGCGCACCCGGCATCGCACTTTGAATCAAGTTTAGGATTTCTTCGGCCTGCATCATGCGTGGCTCTTAACCTTCCATATATTCGGGCAACCAGCTTTCGTGAATCTCCGAAAGCCAATCCAATGAAACGCTTTCGCCGCCCAAAGCAATCGTATTACCGCCCACAAGGCCCAAGGACATAATGGGGATCCCGGCCTCGCTGGCTTTCACGATTAAAGCGTCGGCATTGTGCGCGGTGACAACATAACGTGCCTGATCTTCACCGAACCAAAAGCTTGCTCCAGCCGCAGGCGTGTCGATTTTGCAACCAAAGCCTCCCGCCAAGGCCATCTCGGCAATGGCAACCAAAAGACCGCCATCCGAAACATCATGACAAGCCGTGATAGCGCCATCGGCAATCAGCTGACGCACGAACTTGCCGTGACGGCGTTCGGCGGTCAGGTTCACCGGCGGTGGGGCGCCTTCTTCGCGGCCAAAGATTTCGGCTAAATAGGTCGTTTGGCCGACATGGCCTTTCGTTTCGCCAAGAACGAAAATCGTCTCGCCTTCGCTCTTAAAGCCAAGCGTCATTTGCTTCGTCACGTCCGGCATCAAGCCAACGCCACCAATCGTCGGCGCGGGCAAAATCGGATGGCCGTTTGTTTCGTTGTAAAGGCTGCAATTGCCCGAAACGATCGGATAATCCAGCGCAATGCACGCTTCCTTCATGCCTTCGCACGCATGGGCAAATTGCCCCATGATGAGCGGCTTTTCAGGATTGCCAAAGTTCATGTTATCGGTGATCGCGAGCGGCTTCGCGCCAACCGCCGAAATATTGCGATAGGTTTCGACGACCGCTTGCTTGGCCCCCATCGCCGGATCGGCTGCGCAATAACGCGGCGCGCAATCGACGGTCATGGCCAAACCTTTGTTCGTCCCCTCAACCCGCACAACAGCCGCATCGCCACCGGACGATTGGGCCGTGTTCGCGCCGACTTGGCAATCGTACTGTTCCCAAATCCAACGACGCGAAGACAGCGAGGGCGAGCCCATCAGCTTTTTCAAAATCGACAAGACCGTTTCGCCAGCCGGAAGCGGATACGCCTCAGGGTCTAGCATCGGCAACGGCGGCGTGGGTTCTGTCGGACGTTGATAAAGCGGCGAGGACGCGACAAGCGGATCGACTTTGATATCGACCTCAACCTTGCCCCCGCGCAAGCAAACGATGCGCCCCGTATCCGTCAGCTCACCGATGATTGCGAAATCAAGTTCCCACTTTTTGAAGATCGCTGCGGCTTCCTGTTCATGGCCGGGCTTCAACACGAACAGCATGCGCTCTTGGCTTTCCGAGAGCAAAATCTCATAGGCCGTCATGCCCGTTTCGCGCAGCGGCACTTGATCGAGATCGAGCGTAATGCCAAGCCCGCCCTTTGACGCCATCTCAACCGCCGAAGAGGTCAAGCCCGCCGCGCCCATGTCTTGAATGGCAATCACGGCATCCGTTTTCATCAGCTCAAGGCAAGCCTCGATCAATAGCTTTTCGGTGAACGGATCGCCGACCTGCACCGTCGGGCGCTGGCTTTCGGCGTTCTCGTTGAACTCGCCCGAAGCCATCGTTGCGCCCTTAATGCCGTCGCGGCCCGTCTTCGATCCGACATAAACGATCTTGTTGCCGACGCCCGCGGCCTCAGACGTGAAAATCCTGTGCGCATCGGCAAGGCCAACCGTCATCGCATTGACGAGATTGTTGCCGTTGTAGCTTTTGTGAAAGAACGTTTGACCGCCAACTGTCGGCACGCCCACGCAATTGCCATAGCCGCCAACACCCGCCACGACGCCCGCAATCAGGCTGCGCGTCTTGGCGTTTTCTGGCTCACCAAAAAACAAAGCATTGAGATTGGCAACCGGGCGCGCGTTCATCGTGAACACGTCGCGCAAAATGCCGCCAACGCCCGTCGCAGCGCCTTGATAGGGTTCGATGTAAGACGGATGATTGTGGCTTTCCATCTTAAAGACCGCCGCTTGGCCGTCGCCGATATCGATGACGCCCGCGTTTTCGCCCGGCCCCATGATAACTTGCGGCCCTTTGGTTGGCAGTTGTTTGAGCCAATAGCGCGTGGATTTATACGAGCAATGCTCTGACCACATGGCCGCCGTAACGCCGAGTTCGGCCTCGGTCGGTTCGCGTCCCAATATGCCGTACATGACGCTATATTCTTCTTCCGTCATGTTGTGCTCGGCCACGAGCTTTGCGATTTCAGGGCTGATGGTCATTGGTTCCGCTCCATTGTTTTTCTATCTGGTTCAGAGTCTCAATCTTACGAAAGATGAAAGGGACTAAAGTTGGTTTTCATGTCATAGAAATCCTCGTCCTCAACCTTTTTAACAAACCGAACAACGGGGATCGTCAAAGGAAGAGCGATCACTTCCCACAAAACTTTTAAAAGCCACGACGTCAGGCCCAGCAGACCCAGCTGACCCCAGGGCATCGTACCACTAAAGGCAACGAGGAGCACGATAATCGTATCCACAAATTGGCCGGAAAGAGTTGACATGACAAAACGAATACTGATGTTTTTCCCTTTTTGCATCACCTTCATCTTCGCCACAACGTACGAATTGACGAACTCGCCGCAGAAATAGGCCAGAATAGAGGCGGCCACCATACGGGGCACGGAAGAAAAAACCGCATCGAAGGCAGGCTGATCTTTCCAAAAAGACGCCGCCGGGAGAATCCGGGCCACTTCGTAACAGGCAATCATCAAAAGCTGGGCGGCAATACCGATCCATATGACCCGCCGCGTTTGCGCGTAGCCATACACTTCCGTCAAGACATCAGCAAAAACATAGGCCAACGGAAAGACAATGATTCCAACAGACATCGGCAACCCAAAAAGATCAAAGATCTTCGGAGCAATCGTGTTGCTTATCAGAAGCGTCGCAACAAAAAGCCCTGTAATAGTTGGAAGCAGCCGTTTCTGTTTTGTCATTCAACCCTCAACCTTATTCTCTTCAGAACAGCCGAGCCTTATCCAATCGCCTTCACAAGACTATCAAACAACGTCGCACCGTCCGTGCCGCCGTGCAAAGGCTCGGCCACGCGTTCCGGATGCGGCATCATGCCCAGCACATTTCCCGCTTCGTTCAGAATGCCCGCAATATCGTGCAGCGAGCCATTTGGATTTTCGATATAGCGGAAAACGACGCGCCCCGTATCTTCGAGCTTTTGGATCGTCTCAGCTTCCGCGAAATAATTGCCTTCACCATGCGCGACGGGAATCGAAACTTCCTGCCCCTTTTGATAAAGGCGCGTGAAATCCGTCTGATTGTTTTCGACTTTGAGGCGCACGGGCTTGCACACGAAACGCAGGCTCTCATTGCGCAAAAGAACGCCCGGCAAAAGGCCGCTTTCACACAAAATCTGAAACCCGTTGCAAATGCCGATGACGCGCACGCCTTTTTTCGCGCGGGCGATCACTTCGTTCAGGATCGGCGAATGCGCTGCCATCGCACCGGTGCGCAGATAATCGCCATAGGAAAAACCGCCCGGCAAAACGATCAGGTCCAAATCGGGCAATTCGGTTTCGGCATGCCAAAGCATAACCGCCTCATGGCCGGTTGCCCGCGCCAAAGCCTTGGCCGCATCGCGGTCGCAATTAGAACCCGGAAAAACGACAACGCCTGCCCGCATGGGATCGAATCCTTTGTGAAAGGGTCGGAAAGGAAAAAGACTTTGATAATCTATAGGGATAGGCTCCGCCTTGCAATGATTCAAACGGGCCAAAGGACAATAAAAAAGCCCCCTTGGCGGAGGCTTTTTTGTATGGAATCAACCAGGCAGGCTTCTTTCCATGGTTTTAAAGCTGTAAAAGTTCAAGAACCATTGACAGTCCCGCCTAAATGATCTCCCTTTCCTCTGAATGCTGAATCCTGACCCCTGAACCCTTTTTGCCCCCATGTCCCGTCTTTCCGCCGCCGATAACCTTTCCTTTGCCGACAAGCTGCACCTTATCAACTGGGGCCTTGTGACGGTCATCGCGCTCATCGGTTCGACGGGCGTCGCCCTCCTTTATTCGGCGGGCGGCATGAGCTGGGAGCCTTGGGCAGGCCCGCAATTAACGCGCTTTTTGCTGGGCTTTCTTGTCATGCTGGCCATCGCGCTTGTGGATGTGCGCTTTTGGCTGCGCGCCGCTTATCCGCTTTATGGCCTCATGTTTTTCCTTTTGATCGTCGTCGAGGTCAAAGGCCATGTCGGCATGGGCGCGCAACGATGGATCAATCTGGGGTTTTTCGTCCTTCAGCCGTCCGAGCTTATGAAAATCGCGCTTGTTCTCGCGTTGGCCCGCTATTTCCATAGCCTTGGGCTCGACGAAATCGGACGCCCCGCCATGCTCATCCCGCCCATCCTGATGGTTTTAGCGCCCGTTGGCCTTGTCCTTTTGCAACCAAACCTCGGCACGGCCACGCTTTTAACGTTGGCCAGCGCCGCGATCTTTTTCGTCGCAGGCGTACGATGGTGGAAATTCGCGCTAGTCATCGCGATCGCCGCCTTTGTTTTGCCCTATGCGTGGGACCATTTGCACGATTATCAAAAAGCGCGCGTCATGACGTTCCTTGATCCCGATTCCGACCCGCTTGGCGCAGGCTATAATATCATTCAATCGAAAATTGCGCTGGGCTCCGGCGGTTTGTTTGGCAAAGGTTTTGGCCAAGGCACGCAAAGCCAGCTTCAATTCCTGCCCGAAAAACATACGGATTTTATCTTCGTCGTTTTAGCCGAAGAATTCGGCATGGTCGGCGCGGTCGCTTTGCTCGGGCTTTATTTCATCCTGCTCGTTTACGGCTATATGATCTCGCTTTCGGCGCGCAGCCAGTTCGCGCGGCTTGCCGCATTTGGCCTGACGACCAGCTTTTTCCTTTATGTTTTCGTCAATGTCGCGATGGTCACAGGCACGATCCCCGTCGTCGGCATTCCGTTGCCTCTTGTTTCCTATGGCGGCACGGCCATGATGACGCTTTTGATTGGCTGCGGCCTTTTGCTGGGGCTTTCGGTCCACCGCGAAGTCCGCATATCGCGCACGGGGCTAACCGATATCTAAAACGCCTCAGGTCCCTCTTCATCTTTTTCGAAAGAAATCCGCACGTTCTACCCAAAAAAGGTCTTACTTTGCTGTATTTTGGTATTTCACATTTATTTTCATGCTATTAGCTATAAAAAAATTGCATGAAAGTTTTTTCACTTTCCGATTTTCCAGCTAATCTAGTTTTTAACGAACGAGAAAAAGAAAACAAAAAAGCAAGAACCCCTGGGAAGGAAATGAACCGTGTTAGTTGAATTAACCCCTGCTGCCTATCTCGCCCTTTGCGGCCTTGTGCGCGATGCGCTCGAAGTCGATAGCGACGCGACGCCTCTTTTGAACCGCGTCGCGAGCGAGCTTATGGGCGCAACGGCGGGCGATATGATCTCATCCGAAATTATGGAAAACCCGGATCATGTCGATGCGCTACGCCGTGGCGGCTTTATGCGGGCTTAAAAGCCTTTTTCGACCCGGCAGGCCATCAAACCGCCGGGCAAAAGAACCGTACGATCAAAACCGGGGCTCAGTACCCCGGTTTTTTTATGCCCATCGGGCTTGGCCGCTTTCGATGGTGGGATTTATCCTTAACACCTCGAAAGTATAACGCTTTCCCGTTGACAGGCGCGCCGACCTAGCCCTATGAGAGGAGCATGAGCAAAAAAGAAAAAGAACCTAAATGGGTCGAACGGCTGAGAGCTTTCATGAACGCGAAAGCCTTCAACCCGCGTAGTTTGTCGCTTAAAGCCGGGCTTAATCCCACGGCGGTTCGCGACATGCTTGAGGGACGCGTGAAATTTCCCCGGTACGATACCGTGGAGGCGCTTGCGCAAGCCCTTGAAACGACCCCCGCCCGTTTGATGACCGGCGCGAGCGAAACCGAAACGGCAGCACCAGCCAAAGCCGTTGCCGCCGATAAGGACATTTCCCTCGACGACGACGATTTGAACTTGCTCACCGAAATCATCACGCGCCTACAGGAAACGGCCGAAGAATACCGCTCGGAACTTGCGCCGCAAGATTTCGCCGCCATGGTCACGACCATTTACCGTCAGATTGCGCCCCAAAACGCCGTTCAAAAGAAAGCCGCGCGCGACGTTGTCGGCCCGCGCATCAAAGATCTTATGGACTACGAACGCTTGCGCCGCCGCGCCGGACAGAAATCGTAATTTTTCTCGCGTTTGAAAGATTCGCTTTGCCGCCTTGTTCGCGCGGTTCTTTGTTGTGTCCGCTTCTTTGAATGTGGGAAATTTACCATACAAAAGGATTGACACAACCCAGAGATGTTGTAAGGATATTTCCCATTAATGCCGGTTGCATTTTTACCGATTAAGATGGAGGCCTTTGGATTATGAGCGAGCGCGGAGAAAAAATTGTCTGTTTAGCACAAGAGCTTTTACGCAATGAGCGCCAAAGCCCCGCAGCGAACGTCCTGCCGTCCGAACCCCACAAACACGCGCTGATCAAAGCGGCCTATCTTGCCGCCTTTCTATCCGCAACGGGCGCTTCGCTTTCCAGCCATGCGATCCAAGAAATCCAAAGGCCCATCAATCACTATGAGCGCGTCGAAATTGACGCGCTTGTTTTTTATGCGGCGCGCGAATCCGGTGAAAAGGAAACTTCGCTTCGGCAAGAAATTGAAAAAGTCCTTGCGCTGCCTACGCTTAAAGAGCTGACAGCCATGGATTACCGCCGCGTCCGTCATTATCTTTGGAACCGGATTGACCGTCACAAACAGACGCCACGCGCCGCCAAACGTTTAAACTGATTTCTTCCGTCGCTCCTTGTGTCCGGGGCCGATTTTACTTGGTTTGGTATATGGGATTATTCCCATAATTTCCTTAAAAAAAAGAACCCCCAGCGCCGCACAGACAAGGTTGGGTTTTTCAGGAGATCCTTTTCATGCCGTCCGTTATTCGCGCCAACGCAGCCTCAGCTTCCCCCCTAAAGGGGATAAAACGGACTAAAAAACAGCCCCCACGCCGGGCGCGCAAGGGAGCAGGTAAACCCCCAAAGCAGCCCGCGTCAGCCAAACAAAAACAGGCGATCGAAAGCGACCTTTGCCTTCTTTTGCAAATTGATCTCGTTTTAGGAAGGAAAAAAACCTTCTTGGCGCGCCTCAAGAAAGCGATCTCGGCCAAGCCACCCCAGGATATTGGCACACGAACGATGGCCTAGGATCAGGCCCAAAGTCCCTGCCCCAAGAGCAAAAGCCTAGGGTCAGGAAGGCTCTTTTTTAAATTATTGAGCCGTCGAAGGCGCGCCGATCTTGATCCCTTCAGGCGCACTCGTATCGGCCTTTGTCGCTGCCGTACCCGTTTCCTTAGAGGCCGCCGGAACGGTCGTCGTCGAAATAGGTCCGTTCGTCGCGCTGACAGGGGCTAGAGCAGCAGGCTTTGCTTTGGCTGCGGTTTTCTTGATAGCAGCCGTCTCGCCCTTTTTCTTCACCGCCTTTTTGGTCTTGTGGACAGGCTCTTTCTCGACGACCTTCGGCGAATTATCGCGATCGTACTTAGCTTCAAAGCTTGTGCAACCGGTAATGCCCTGGAAGAAGCCGCTAAAGGTCCCAGCGACGGGATCAAAGCTGCCAATCATAATCGTATTGGCATAGTTCTTCGGATGCTCAATCCATTTGCCCGGATTAAGCAAAATACGCATCGAATCCGTATCGTATTCGCCAAAGACCACATATGAGCCTCGGGGTACGTTCGGATTTTTGGGCGTCGGATAAAAGCTAAAGACGCCTTCGAATTGATCGCCTTTGAGTTTTTTAACCAGCAGCGTCGCGCCCGTGGTTCCTTGCGAGCACGCATAAGAACCAACCCAAGCACCTTCAGGCCTGAAGGTCTGAAAGGCAGGTTTACCCGTGCGGCTGAGGCTTGACGGCGCGGCCGACAAAACAGACGTCAACGGCGAAGGCTGTGAAAGAACGCCACTACGCTCTGGCGCGGCTTGCTGCGCCATCGCACGAGGCATGATCGGCATCGGCATACTGGCCGCCATTTGCGGCATGGGCTGCGATAACGTTTGTTGTTGAGGGGCCATGGCCGCCGCCGTGCTGGGCAACGGCGCGGACGTTTCGCATAAAACCATCACAAGGCCGATTTCGCCCGCCGACCAAAGAAGGATTAAATGCTTGTCGGGGCGATCCGCCGTAAACAGCGTCACATCCTTGGAAACAGAACCGACGGTCTTGGCTTCGGCCGTGTAGCCCTGCGCGCGCAGACGATCGACGGTATTATTGAAAACCTGATTCACGCGCGGTTGCTCGGCGGCAGAAAAACGCCAGCCATAAGCCTCCATCTTGCCGCAAGAGCGTCCAAGCTCGCTGCTTGAAAGAAGCATCGCCATCTGAAAATTACGCTGCACAGGAAGGAGCAAAGGCGGATCGTCAAACGAAATGCCCGCAATCGGCGAAGCCGGAGCCACCGGCAAATCAGCCGCTTTGGCAAACCCCATCACCGAAAAAAGGATTCCGCCAATCAGCAGAAGTCCACAAAGAACGCGCCGCTGTACTGTCGTTATATGATCGTGCATACGCTTAACCCTTGATCGCCCCTTCTCGAATCATGCGGGAACCCGCAGGTGGCCACTATGCCGAGGCTTGCTTTTCGAGGCAAGAGCAGGTTTTAGCTTACGTTACCTAACGACGGCGCTGGCCGGAACCAATTTCACGCCGCGCTGCATGGCTTGCGGCAGCCAAGAAGCCAAAATTTGCAGCGTCAAAGCATGCGGATGCCCGATGACAACGGCATAACCACGCCGCCGAGCTATTTTTTCGGCCTGAGCCAATTCGGCCTCAATGGCAGCGGCTTCGATCTGATCATCGAGAAAAATATCGCGCGAAGCCGTACGAAACCCAGCTTGCCGGGCTTCCTCGGCCGCAAAGGAATGTCCAATCGTACGCGAATCAATGAAATAGAGATTCGTTTTTCCATCTTCTTGTAAAACTTTAAAAAAGAACGCCATCTTGCTGCGATTGGACGTCATTTTGCTGCCCATGTGATTATTGAGGCCCGCATAGTCGCTAAAGCTATTGATGTTCTTTTCTATTTTCTCTTTCATCGTTGCCTCGTCCATCGCCACGCGCAGCGCGTCGGGCCCCGGATTCGCTGGACCCAACGGCTCCATCGGCATATGCAGCATCAGCTCATGCCCAGCGCGACGTGCTTCCTGCGCCAAAGAAGCCAATTCCGGCGCATAAGGCAAAAACGAAAGCGTCACAGCAGGCGGCAAACGCATGGCTTCGCGCGCCTGAGCCGGACGCAAGCCAACATCGTCGATAATAAGGGCCAAAGCGGCCGTTCCCGGCGGAAAAGCGGGCAACAAAGGGCGCGAAGCCTCCGGCGTAGGTTTTATTGGCTCTATTGCTTCAGGTTCCGCAGACGGTGCCCCCGCTTCCTCTTCAGGAAGGGAAAGAAGATCGCTTTCCCCCTGCTCCCGCGCTGTCTGGCCCAAACGGACCAAATCACCCAAGATTCGGGGCTGCTCTGAGCTTAAAGGAGCCACCGATTCGACCGTAACCCTCCAATTTTGAGGTTTTGAGGCGCGTTCAAGGGGGTTCAGCAGGCTTAATCCCACCACCAGGGCGATTCCAAGGGCCAAAAGGGCCAAAAAGATCGCCATAACGCTCTTTTTCTTATTCCAATGCATCATCTTCCCAAAGAGATCCCGGCTCGTTTTGTAAAGAAAACGTAAAGGATCTCAGCCTATCGTTTTGATTTATCCCCAAGTTGCAGGGCAGCTTTTAAGGGGATGCTAAGAGTTTCAGTTTATCTTGTCATTCAAGAGATATCAGAAACATTTTTATACCATGGCCTCGGAACAGAAAAAAACAATCCTCATCGTTGAGGACAACGAGCTCAACACGAAGCTGTTCCACGATTTGCTCGTGGCGAACGGTTATCGTGCCGTGCATACCGCCGACGCTATGGAGGTCATGGACCTCGCCCGCGCGGAAATGCCCGACCTAATCCTTATGGACATTCAGCTTCCCGAGGTCTCTGGCCTTGAAGTCACGCATTGGCTGAAAAGCGATCCGGCCCTTAAAAACATTCCTGTCGTCGCCATCACCGCCTTTGCCATGAAAGGCGACGAAGAAAAAATTCGCGCAGGCGGTTGCGAAGGCTATCTATCCAAACCAATTTCCGTCTCTGGGTTCCTTGCGACGGTCAGACAGTTCCTTGCTGCGCCCCGTCCCACAGTATAAAGCGTTCGCTCATGTCAGCTCGAATTCTCGTTGTCGATGACAACCCCCTCAACGTTAAACTGCTCGCTGCCAAGCTGGCCAAAGACTATTATTTTGTCACGACCGCTATGGACGGGCTTGAAGCGCTTGACGCGGTCAAACGCGACACGCCGGATTTGATCCTGCTCGATATCATGATGCCGAACCTTGATGGGTTCGAAACCTGCAAACGGCTCAAAGCCGACCCCACGACCAAGCATATCCCTATCGTGATGGTGACGGCTCTTTCGGACGTCAGCGACCGCGTGCATGGCCTTGAATGCGGCGCAGACGACTTTCTGACAAAACCGATCAACGATATTGCGCTGATGGCGCGCGTGCGTTCGCTGCTGCGCCTGAAGATGATGATGGACGAATGGCGCTTGCGGGAGGCCACAGCGGCAGCCTTCGCCTTCCCCGTGGACGAAGAAGGCCCCGAAGAACGCCAAGGCGGCCATATCCTTTTGCTTGAAGATGACACCTTCGATAAAAAAACGATTGCCGAATCTTTGGCTGAATCCGGCATTGAAACCACGCCGCTTGCAACCATCGAAGAAACCGTCGCCAAGGCTAGCACGAACGAATACGACCTTGTGATGACAAGCCTCGATCTTGAGGACGTGGACGGCCTTTATCTTTGCGGCCAGCTTCGCGCGACGGAAGCAACGCGCACGCTGCCGATCTTGCTCCTTGCCAACGAAGACGAAATCGAGCTTGTCGCGCGCGGCATGGATTTGGGCGCGAACGATTACCTTTTGCGCCCCATCGAAACGGCCGAGCTTTTGGCCCGCGCCCGCACGCAGATTCAGCAAAAGCGGCACTATGACCGCATGCGCAAGAATTATGAGCAAAGCTTGGCCCTCGCCCTGGTCGATCCGCTCACCGGCGCGTACAACCGCCGCTATCTTGAAACGCATTTGCCGATTATGTTCGCGCGCTGTAAAACAACCGGCAAGCCGATGTCGATCCTTTCGATCGACCTCGACCATTTCAAAAAGGTCAACGACACCTATGGCCACAGCGCAGGCGATGCCGTGCTTAAGGAAATGGTCGCCCGCGTGCTGAACAGCTTGCGCACAGCCGACCTTGTCGTACGCATGGGCGGTGAGGAATTCTCTGTCCTCATGCCGGATACTGAGCAAAAGACAGCTCTCTCTGTCGGCGAACGTTTGCGCGACGCCCTCGCTTCCAAGCCAATCAAGATTGCCGATGACGGCCAAAGCATCACCGTCACGGCCAGTTTCGGCGTCGCCTCCGTTAACCATGAAGCGGACAAAACGCCAGACGTCGTTCTCAAACGCGCCGACGCAGCCCTTTACCGGGCCAAGGAAACGGGCCGAAATAAGGTCGTAGGCGAGGATCAAGCCTCGTAAAAACGCCCTTTGGCACGCCGCAAATAAAAGAATCCTACAAAAAAGAGCCAAATCCTGATAAACAGGCGCATTCAATTTATCATGCGTTCTTGTGGATTTTACCGATGCGCTCTTTTCGCACTTTTGCCCTTTGGGGCCTTCTTGGTGGGCTTAGCCTTTTCTGGCCCAGCGTCGCTTTTTGCGCCGATCCGACCTATGGCGACATGTACGAAATCTCGCATTGGGCCAGCGCCAACCGCCCCGAGGTTCCGAGCGACGGCACGCGCCGCCACCGCGACCTGATCCCGCCTGTGCCCATCATGTATGACGAAGACGCCGATTTGTTCGACAGTATGCGCGTACGCAATGCGGGGCTCCCCAAAGACATGCTCCACACGCATCCGGTTTCGACCTATCCGTCGTCGCGGCCGTTCCAAGAATGGGCAAACGAATAGGTTTTGCTTTTCCTTTAAGAAACCAAACGGGATTCCGGGTCCGCGCTTCGCGCATCCCGGAATGACAACGTTTATTCATATGATTGTTCTTTAAAACAACCGTCACTCCCGCAAAGGCAGGAGTCCCAAGAACAGACGCTTGTTCTAACGGCCCTGGATCCCGGATCAGCGCGGCTCGCTTGCGCTCACCGCTTGTCCGGGATGACGATGATTACTAAAGGCAAGGCCGTTAGTAAAACCGCCACGCGCAGGCGGCGCAGGTGGCTTACGCGTATTTCTCGATCATGGAGCGAATGCTGTTCGCGCGAACGGGCTTTTGTAGATAATCGTCCATGCCCGCGCCGAGGCAGCGCTCACGATCGCCCTTCATCGCATCGGCGGTCAAAGCCACGATGGGCACATGCTTGTCGAGACGCGTTTCAAAAGCGCGAATTTGTTTCGTCGCCTCAAACCCGTCCATTTCCGGCATATGGCAATCCATAAAGACGAGCGCATAATCTTTTTCCGCTACGCAGCGCACCGCTTCGACTCCGTTGGCGGCCACATCCACCTTCCAGCCCATTTGCCCCAAAAGCGTGCGCATCAGCATTTGGTTGACGGCCTGATCCTCAACAACAAGGAGCGACCGCTCCTTTTTCGCTTCGGCTAGCACTTCATTCGCCGCAACATCTCTGGTTTCGATCCAGCCAAGGCTTTCGCTATTTGCAGCCATGATCAAGCGCGACTTATTTTCCGTTGCCGCTTCTTCGCGCGTCAAAGCTTCCATTACATCATGCAAATCTTGCGGAAAAACGGGCTTTGTCAAAACGCCGAGGCTACGCGTTGGCTTGACATCTTCAGAAGTGAAAGGCTTATCCGGCGAAGCGATCAGAAGATAATGCGTTTCGGGCGATAATTGTTCATACGCTTCGATTGAGGAAGACAAAGCGGTGCTATCGCGCCCTAAATCTCCGATATCGAGCAAAGCAAACCGATAGGGATTGCCGAGCGCAACGGCCTGTTGAAGCGCCCCTTGCGCATTGCGTTCCGGCTCAAGCTCCTCGCACCGCAAACCTTTGGACCGCAGCATTTCGGCAATGCCTTTACGAATGGATTCGTAAGGATGCGAAATAAGAACGCTTTGGCCAACAAGATCGACTTTATTTGGTGCGGCCGCTTCCGTATCGCGTCGCAAACGTACCGAGAACCAGAACGTAGAGCCTTGGCCCATAACGCTGCGCACACCAACCTCACCGCCCATCAGGGCCGTCAGTTTGCGGCATATGGCAAGCCCTAGGCCGGTGCCCCCAAATGAACGCGTCGTCGATTCTTCAGCTTGGCTGAATTTCTCAAAAATATAGGCCAGCTTGTCTTCGGGAATGCCAATGCCCGTATCGCGGATTTCAAAGCGCAGAAAAACTTCATCGCCTTCCGTCTTGCCATCCACGGCAATCGTCACCGAACCTTGTGACGTAAATTTGATCGCATTGTTGACGAGATTCAAAACAATCTGTCGGAGTCGCACCGGATCGCCAACCACCGTGCGAGGCAAATGCGGTTGAAAGGAGACAAGAATCTCGACCCCTTTGCGGGCGGCACGGGGATACAGAAGATTCGTCACAGCCTTCATATTCGCTTGCAAATCAAAGGGGGTTTTTTCAAGCACCATGTGGCCGGATTCGACCTTGGATAGATCCAGAATGTCGTTGATGAGGTTGAGCAGTTCTTCCAAAGACTGATGCGCAATTTGCGACCATTCGCGTTGTTGCCGCGCAAGTTTTGTCCCAAGCAAAAGCGCCAGCATCCCCATCGCGCCGTTGAGCGGGGTACGGATTTCATGGCTCATATTAGCTAAGAAATCGGATTTAGCGCGCGTCGCAACCTCTGCATTTTCCTTGGCTTTTTCAAGCTGAAGCATGGGCTGAGCGATCAAACGCCCCAGGAAATATGTCATCACGACCAGCAAAACGATCGGCAGGAAGAGGATTTTACTCCAATCTTCCAGTTCATCGACAAAGGCCTGATCAATATCGTCGATATAGGCACCCGTCGCAAAAATCCAACCCCACGGCTCAAAGATGCTGCCATAGGACATTTTTGTAAAAAGCTCATTGCCGTGATTTGGCTTTTTAAACTGATAGGTCATAAAGCCTGTGCCGTTTTCGATCGCTTTCTGATGTTTTTCGATCAGCGAATGGCCTTGCGAATCTTTCAGGCTTAAGGCGCCCGCCCGACCTTCCAAATCACGGTAAATGGCATGAAAGACAACGCGCTCCTTACGATCATACGCGAAAAGATAGCCCCCCTCGCCATAGCGAACGGAACGCAAGACGTTCTTAGCTCGTTCTTGAGCTTCCTCGCGGGAGAAAAGCCCTTCTTGGCTCAGGCTTTCGTAGTGCGCGGCAATACTGACCGCTGATTCAACCATGCCTTTAATCAGAGCCTTGCGCTCCAAGAGCATGACTTCTTTGACATGGAAAAGGCTGATCCCCAGTAAAACGAATATGACAAGCAAAGCCCCGCCCAAAAGGACGGACAGTTTAAGCATAACTTGCGAATTTTTCGTCACGTGCAGACCTGCCCTTTTGGAAGGGTTCAAACTATACGATTCTGACTTTCCGTAAAGATCGTTAATATTAAGCAAATACATACGCAGGCACGTCATGAAAGGTGACAAGCCGCCCTGAAAAAGCTATCACCTGCCCTCATGACTGAAAACACTTATCTCAATGCTGTGGAATCCCGGCGGACTTTCGCCATTATCGCCCACCCGGATGCCGGTAAGACGACGCTCACCGAAAAGTTGCTGCTGTTCGGCGGTGCGATCCAAATGGCTGGCGCTGTGCGCGCGCGCGGCGAGCAACGTCGCGCCCGTTCGGACTGGATGAAGATCGAACGCGAACGCGGCATCTCGGTGACAGCCTCGGTCATGAGCTTTGCCTATGCAGACCGCAATTTTAACCTCGTCGATACGCCGGGCCACGAAGATTTTTCCGAAGACACCTATCGTACGCTCACCGCCGTGGACAGCGCGGTCATGGTCATCGACGGCGCGAAGGGCATTGAAAGCCAGACACGCAAATTGTTCGAAGTCTGCCGTCTGCGCGACGTGCCCATCATCACCTTTATCAACAAAATGGATCGCGAATCCCGCGATCCATTCGACCTCATCAGCGAGATCGAAGAAACGCTGGCGCTCGATGTCACGCCTGCCAGCTGGCCTATCGGTTCCGGGTCCGATTTCAAAGGCTGCTATGACCTTTTGCACGACCGGTTGTTCTTGATGGACAAGGCCGACCGCAACCGCCTGACCGAAGGCGTTGCCTGTGAAGGACTGAACGATCCGAAGCTTGAAGAATTAATCGGCACGGACGCCGCCGCCAAGCTACGCGAAGAAGTTGAGATGGTGCGCGGCCTGTGCAAACCTTTCAACATTCAATCCTATCTCGAAGGCCATTTAACGCCGCTTTTCTTCGGCAGCGCTTTTTACAATTTCGGCGTGCGCGAACTTTTGGAAGGGCTTGCGGTCTATGCGCCCTCGCCCCGCCCCGAAAAAGCGGATAAGCGCGAAGTGCGCCCCGAAGAAACCAAAGTCACGGGTTTCGTTTTCAAGGTTCAGGCAAACATGGACCCGAACCACCGCGACCGCATTGCGTTCGTGCGTCTTTGCTCCGGCCATTTCAAACGCGGCATGAAGCTTTTGCACGCGCGCAGCGGCAAGATGCTCGCCGTTAACAACGCCGTTTTATTCCTCGCACGCGACCGCGAGCTCGCCGAAGACGCCTATGCTGGCGATATCATGGGCATTCCGAACCACGGCGCTTTGCGCATCGGCGATACGCTGACCGAAGGCGAAGCGATCCATTTCCTTGGCGTGCCCAGCTTTGCGCCGGAACTTTTGCAACGCGTCCATATCGGCGACCCGATGAAGGTCAAACATCTGCGCCGCGCGCTTGAGCATTTTGCGGAAGAAGGCGCCAGCCAAGTTTTCAAACCGCTCTCCGGCGCGGATTGGATCGTCGGCGTCGTCGGCCCGCTTCAGTTCGAAGTTTTAGCCAACCGCATTGGAACGGAATACAGTTTGCCTGCCGCTTTCGAAGACGCCGGCCTCACCGCCGCGCGTTGGGTTGAAGCGGACAGCCAAGAAAAACTGGAAGCTTTTGTCGAAGCCAACCGCAGCGCTATGGCTGAAGACAATGATGGCGCACTTGTGTTTTTAGCCCGCAACGCTTGGCATCTGAACCATACTTTCGATGAAAATCCGGACATCCGCTTCCTTAAAACCCGCGAGCAAAGCCGGAAATAAACAACCACTTGCGTGGGCTGCGTGCACAGGGCCGTCTTTTACGAACGGTCTTTCCGTTACTCCCTTTCGTCATGCCCGCGCAGGCGGGCATCCCGTTTAGTTTCTTAAAAGAAAAACAAAAAAACGGGATTTCCGCTTTCCCCCTACGCCCCTACGGGGCTTTGGCGCGACAGGTCGCGGAAAGGGCGGTAGTTATGAAGGGCAATGCCATTAGAAAAAACTGCTCCACGCTGGTGCCCCTGCGTAGGCGGACAGCGACAAGCTCCACTCTACTGCGTGGCAGCCTCTTTTATTCAGCGCTTGGATGCTGTTCGGCGTCGAGCGCTTCCTTCTTTTCCTGAAGATCTTTGTACTGCGCTTCGGTCAACTGAAAGCCAGCCAAAACACGGTAATCCATCGCGTCCTCACCGCGCTTAAGCGGCAAAAAGACATGCAAGCTTTCCGTCTTCTCAACATACTTGCCGTCCGAAGGAAATTCGAAATCTGCCGTCATAATTTCTTTCTTCAAAATGGAGCCATTCGGCTTCACGATGGAGATAAAGAACGGGAAACCCATCCGGTCGCCGCCAAGACGCGGCCCTTTTTGCGCAGCCATTGTGAGATCGAAAACGACATCGACGCCGTCGCTGATTTTATCGTCCTCATCCGGGTCGATATATTGGCACGAGCCATCGACCTTGCGCATCGCCGCAACGGAAACCAAAGTCGAAGGCCCCGGCACATCGGCACCGTAATCCGCCACGCGGCCAAGATCACGCACATAAGCGACCTGCGGACAGGAACGCGGAATATGCGTTTCCTTGTCGCTTGAGCAAGCGCCCAACGCAAGGGCCAGCAGACCTAACAAAAGAAGGTTGTCCTTTTTCATCGTTCTATCCTTTACGTCTTAAGATGCGTGCCGCGCGCGATCATCCAATAAGCGATATCGAAAAGCGCCAGATTGATAAAGAACAAAAGCGCCATACCGCCCAACAATCCACCGTCTGCGTGCCCCGTAAAACCATAGCGAAAGCCATCGATCATATAGAAAAACGGATTGATCGTACACACCCACGACCAAGCTGGCGGCAAGCTGGCGGCCGAGAAAAACGTCCCAGACAAAAAGGTCGCGGGCATAATGATAAAGTTTTGAATAGCGCCCATATGGTCGAAATCGCGGCCCCAAATGCCCGTAATCGTGCCCATCAGCGAAAGCATCAAGGAGCCCATCACAGCATAGAAAGCGACCGCCCAGCCGTCGTAAATCGGCATCGGCGTCAAAAGCGCTACAGCCCCATAGGAAACGATGCCGACGACAAGCCCGCGCGCAAGGCCGCTGAGCACATAGCCCAACGTCAACTCAAACGCGGACAAAGGCGCCATCAAAAGATCGACAATATTGCCTTGAACCTTGGATAGGATCAGCGAAGCCGAACCGTTCATAAAGGCAGCCTGCGCCATCGAAAGCATGATGAGGCCGGGAACCAGAAAGCGCAGGAAAGGTACACCACCAATATGCGCAGGCCCTCCAGCGTTCGCCACGGCAAAGACGGCATAGAACAAAAGCGTCATAACGAGCGGCGAGACAATCGTCTGAAGCCAGATTTTCATGAAACGCTTGATTTCTTTAACCGTCAGCGTCGTCGTGCCGCGCCAATTAAAACCATGAACGGGGCACAGACGCGGGCCAGCGCTTTCGGTCAGAAGGATTTCTTCTCCCAAAGGCGTTTTTTCAGACTGTTCTTGCACAAATTGCCGCAGCGCCTTCATCGAACCCCATGAAATAAAAGAGCGTTTTTTGCGGCATCTGAAAAGATCGCCGCAGGTAGCTCTAAGCTTGCTGCTTTACCATCAGCCAGTCAAGCTTGTTGGGGCGGTTTTCGATATAATGAGAAAGCGCAATCAGGACCCGCTCATCATAGGTCTTTCCGGCCTCTTTCATCATGCAGGCCAAGGCATTGTGGAAAGGCAGGCCATCGCGATGCGCACGCGGGCTGACAAAAGCGACAAAGGCATTGGAAACCGAAACGATACGCGCCGTCATCAGAATTTCATCGCCCTTAAGGCCCAAAGGCGCACCCGTGCCGTCATAGCGCTCCAAGACCTGCCGCAGGGTTGGGACAACGGGTCCTTCGAACCCGATAATGCCCAAGATATCCGCTGAGGTCAGAATGCCGTCGCGCACGCGTTGCAGCTCTTCCGGCGACAAAGCGCTCGTTTTCGTCAAAATCCGGCGGGAGACCAGCACCTTACCAAAGTTCATCAACGAACCGGCGATTTCGGCGGCTTCGATTTCAATGGTCGGCAATTCCATTTCGGTCGCTATCACACGCGCCAACTGCCCCACGCGCGCGGAATGTCCCGCAGCATAAGGATCGCGGCGATCGACCACGGCGACAAGTGTGTCGATCACTTGCTTGAACATTTGTTCGCGCCGCTCTTTTTCGACAATCAGGCTTGTTAGGTCGTCTTCGCGCAGCATCACGCAGCCGCTGACTTCCGCAATTTCGGAAACGGCCTCATAGTGGCCTTGTAAAAAGCGCGTTTCGCCTTCGGGCGTCACAATAGGCTCAATTTGGTCGATAGGCGCATCGTTCGCGCGCGCTTCGGCCAAGTGAACTTCAAGCTTTTTAGCGCGTTCGTTGGGCAAAACCTTGATTGGCGGCTGGCCAATGATTTCGTTCGGTTCCTTGCCAATCCGGTCCGCCGCTTTGCGGTTCACGAACCAATAGCGGTTATGGCGGTCAAAGATCGAAATAGCTCCCGGCTGATGGTCGGCAACCAGTTTAAGTATGTCTTCGCGATAGGAAAGCCGGTTTTGCAGCTGATCGACCTGCCCTTGATAGAGGCTGCCAAGACGCGCCTTTTCGGCCTGCTTCGTCGCATAAACCAAAACAAACGGCAGAACCAAAAGCGGCGCGACCGTCAAAAACAAATCCATGTAAAAAGCGCCGCTGGCAAGGCCCGGCCTTGAGAAATCCGTGACAAGGTTCCACAGACCCGTCAGAGCCGCCGCGACCAAAACGATCGACGCGCCAACCGAAAGGCGGCGATTGCGCACCATCGCGTCAAAAGCGTCATCGCCTTCGTCTTCCGGCGCGGTAGGATCATCATCGTTCAAAAGGGGCATATCCATGGGAAAGACCGTCACATCGTTCGTCTGCGCAAAGGCGGTTCACTCTACCTCCCAAACCTCAAGCAGAAGTTAAAATTGAAACTTACTCAAAATTGGTTAAGCTAGAGGCGTTTTAGTTAACAAACGTTTTTTCGGGACGCTCGATGCCCCCTTTATCGGATCAGGCCAAGTCTGCGCGCATGCCATCGCAGGAAACGATGCTTTTGGATTTAATTCAAAGGCTTAGGAAGAATTGCGCCGGACGGTTGGCTGTCCATATCCACCTTTCCAAGCTCTCACGCGCCTATGGCCGCGAGCGTTATGCCCAGATTGCGCTTGAGTCTTTTTCGACCTTTGTCAGCGGCTTTGAAGGCCAGCTTTTTCCTTTCTCGAACGGCGATATGGTCTTTGTCAGCAAAAACACCCCGCCAGCCCAGCTTGAAAAAGTCATCGAAAGGATCGAACAGCTTTTTAGCCTTGATCCCCTTTTGCAGCAGTACGAACCCGGCGGCCAGTCGGCTTTTTGCACATGGTACGATCTGGAGCACGATTACGACATGCTTCTAGCCGAAGTTCAAACGCTTCACGCCGAAGCAGAGCACCGTCAGGAACAAGCCGCCGCGAATACGACCCCGCCGGAAAAGGAAACGGTGCCGATCCAGCCTGCCCTGCTCTCCAAGCTTGAATATGCCTTGGAAACCGCCGACGTCACCAACCTTGCGCACCGGCAAATGGTTTGCACGCTCATTGACGACGCGCCGCCGCAGCCTTTGTTCGAAGAGATTTTCGTTTCCATCGGCGACCTCCAACGCATCGTTACGCCCGGCGTCGATCTTTCCGCCAATGTTTGGCTTTTCCGCTATTTGACGCAAACGCTCGACAAACGGATCATCCGCATGCTGCTTCATGACGGCAGTAGCATTGAAAAACCGTTCAGCCTTAACCTGAACGTCGCGACGATCCTGTCGCCCGATTTTGCCAAGTTCGAGACCGTCATCACGCCGCAACTGCGCGGGAAGCTCGTCATCGAGATGAACAAGCTGGACGTTTTCGCCGATATGGGCGCGTTTCTTTTCGCGCGCGATTATTTGCGCGACCATGGATTCCGCCTTTGCCTTGACGGGCTGACGCACCACACGCTGCCTTATTACGACCGCAGCCATCTTGGCTTTGATCTTATCAAGCTTTATTGGGCACCGGGCGCTGTCGAAGACATTTTGCCCAGCATGATCCCGGACGTGCGCAATATTATCCGTGAGACGGGCCAAGCCCACACCATCTTGTGCCGCTGCGACAGCCCGCGCGCGATTGACCTCGGCCAAGAGCTCGGCATCGTCATGTTTCAGGGCTATGAGGTGGATAAACGGCTGGAGGCCAGCCGCCTGCGCATACCTTTACGGGTCTAGAAGGTTACGCGCCGCGCAACATCGGTGCGCCCAGCGCCGCACAGGCTTCAATGCCGCCCTGAACCACAACCAAATTGCGCGCGCCTTGATCCTCTAAAATCTGGGCGGCCATACGCGAACGATTCGCCGTCCGGCACAAAAGGTAAAGATCTTCATCGGGCTTCTTGCGCAGGGCGCGAACCGCCGCCGCTTCAATGCAATCAAGCGGCAAATAATAAACGTCGCCCGCCAGACGCAGGGCCTTCACTTCTTCTTCCGTCCGGACATCAAGAACCTCTAAATCGGGCTGGGCCGCACGTTTAGCCAAAAAAGCCGGGGCGGCTATCATTTGCATAGGGGAATCTCCACAAAGGACGGTAAGGTCCTAGCATACTGCGCGAGGCTCCTTTTTCTTTCAAGTCCCACCTTGAAAATCGCGCCGCGCAGCCCCATATGGGTTTCAAGTCATTGTGACAAGAACCGAATCGGAGTTTTTATTATGGCTGAAGAACGTATCGCCTTTCGCGCCGAAGTGAGCCGCCTTCTCGATATCGTCGTCCATTCGATGTACAGCGAGAAAGAAATCTTCTTGCGCGAGCTAATTTCCAACGCCTCGGACGCCTGTGACAAGCTGCGCTATAGCGCGCTGACCTCGCCCGAACTGACCGGCGAAGAGACGGATTTCAAAATCAAGATCGCCATCGATCCCAAGGCCCGCACGATCACCGTTTCCGATAACGGCATCGGCATGAGCCGCGATGAGCTGATCGAAAACCTTGGCACGATCGCACAATCCGGCACGGCGGCCTTTTTGAAAAAATTAGACGAAAAGGAAACCGCCAAAGGCGCCGTCTCGCAAATTGGCCAGTTTGGCGTCGGTTTCTATGCCGCCTTTATGGTCGCGCAGATGGTTGAGGTTTCTTCGCACAAAGCCGGAACCTCGGAAGCTTGGTGCTGGCGCTCAGACGGCAAGGGCGAGTTTTCAGTTGAGGAAGATCCCAAGACGGATCGCGGCACAACGGTCACGCTTTACCTCAAGCAAGGCGAAGACGAGTTTCTGGACGAAGAGCGTCTGCGCGGCATTATCAAACTCTATTCCGACCATATCGCCCTGCCCGTTTTCTTGAACGAATATGAAGAGCCCATCAACCAAGCGAGCGCGCTTTGGCTGCGTTCCAAAAGCGACGTGACCCAAGAGCAATATACCGAGTTTTATCATCACGTCGCGCATGCGTTCGAAGATCCGGCTTTGACCATCCATTGGAAGGCCGAAGGCAAAATCGAATATGCGGGCCTTCTTTTCGTGCCCGGCATGCAGCCCTATGATCTGTTTGATCCAAAGCGCCGCCACGGCGTCAAACTTTATGTCAAACGCGTTTACATTACCGACGAAGCCGAAGGGCTTGTCCCACCGTATTTGCGCTTTTTGCGCGGCGTGATCGACAGCGAAGATTTGCCGCTGAATGTCAGCCGTGAAATGCTGCAAAACAATCCGCTTCTCTCCAAAATCAAGCAAGGCCTGACGCACAAGGTTTTGGGCGACCTTTTGACCTTTGCCAAAGATGCCAAAACATACGCCGAGTTTTGGAATAATTTTGGCGCGGTACTCAAAGAAGGCGTCTATGAAGACGGCCAAAACCGCGATGCGCTGATGAAGCTTTTGCGCTTCCGCACGACCAACAGCGATGAGCTAACCTCGCTTGAAGATTACGTCAGCCGGATGAAACCGGGCCAAGACGCAATCTATTATCTCAACGGCGACGACCGCGAAACGCTGGCCCGCAGCCCTCACCTTGAAGGCTTTAAGGCGCGCGGCATCGAGGTCCTTCTTCTAACCGATACGGTGGACGATTTCTGGCCCGGCGCTGTCGGCACGTTTGATGGCAAAACGCTGAAATCCGTCACGCGCGCGGGACAAGACCTCGATAAAATCGCGCCGGAAGAAAAAACGGACAAGCCAAAGGAAGAAGCCGCACCGCAGGACGCCCTCGCCTCGCTGATCGCCTTTATGAAATTGACGCTGGGCGACAAGATCAAGGACGTTCGCGCCTCATCGCGCCTGACCGACAGCCCCGTTTGCTTGGCCACCGACGAAAACGATATCGATATCCACCTCGAACGTTTCTTGAAACAGCACAACCAGATCCGCAACGAAAGCACGCGCATTCTGGAGATCAACGCCAGCCATCCGCTCATTCGCAAAATGGCCGCAAAGGCGAAGGCCGAAGGCGCGAAGGAAGAGCTGGGCGATTTGGCGTGGCTCTTGCTGGATCAAGCGTATTTGATGGACGGCGAAGCGCTTAGCGACGCGACCTCTTTCAGCCGCCGCCTCAGCTCGCTTCTCGGCAAAGCTTTATAAGTCTGGCTTAAAAAGCTCCGCCGGACTTGTCCAGACGACGCGCGGATCGCGCGTGGTGCGGCGGAGCATTTCTTCAAGGAAATGCCACACGCCTTCGTCATGCGCCAAATGATGCGTCAAAAGGCCAATGGGTTTATCCCATGCGCCCACACGGCGGCGTGCACGCAAATGACGCCGCAAACGCGATAAAATACGCCGCTTGCCCCGGAACTGCGGCGCAGGTTTCCAACGCATCAAATCGACATGCGCGTTAATGGCAAAGGCATCGCAATGCGGATCGGCGCAAACAACGAGGCCAAGCTGATCCAGCGCCGCGCGCAACGCCGGATGAACGATATTCCATGGTGGCACAAAGGCAGGTAATTGTCGCGGCAATGAGGCCAGCCGCGCCTGCCCCGCTTTTATCGCCGACGCGATTTCATCCGCGCTTTCCCACGAGCAAAACTCGGCGCTGGCCTCGCCTGTCCGCCCGCGGTTCTGATGATGAAGGCCATGTTGCGCGACAAAAACTTGCGGGTGTTTTTCAAGAAAGGTCCCCAGCCGCTCAAGCCCGTCGCGCGGTTCGCCTTCCGGCACAACCGCAAGCATAAGCGGCGCGTTGTACGTCTCAGCAAGCGCGATTAAACGGGAAAGATCTTCGGTCGTGTCTGTCGCATCGTCGTCGCGCCACCACAGGCGCGGTTTGTGCCCAGCACGCCGCCACAAGCTCAGCTCATACGAAACAAGCAGCCAACCAATCATAAAAGCGGCTCAAAATCGTCTAGGCGGGCTTTCAGTTCCGAAAGGATTGGATAATACGCCGCCATCAAAGCGACCAAAACGCCCCAATCGCCTTCGCGATAGCCCTTGCGCGAGACATAGCATTTCCAGAAACGACGCAAGCCCCGAAACGCATGCGAGGCAAGGCCATGCCGCGCCGACGGTTTAAAACGCAGGAATTTCGCCTGCTCCGTCGTATAGCGATCAAGCCGCTGGATCATTTCCGATATGTTTTTATCGACAAAATGGCTCATCGGATTTTTCAACCGACCACCGGAACGGCCTGTAAATTGAACCGACGGATGAACAGGCTCATCGCCCCAGTTTTTGGTCGTCCGTTTATAAAACCGTGCCGAAGCCGACGTTCCAAACGACCCGCCCCACCCATAGCGCACAAGGTGCGAGCCAATGTAATTGTCGATCGGCACAAGATACCAATCGGCCGTCGTCGGATCGCCCACGCGCGCGCGCAGTTCTTCTGCCAGAGCGGGAGTCACATGCTCATCCGCATCAACCTCGATAACATAATCGCCCGTGCAGGCGGCCAACCCGGCCCGGCGGCGCGTGCCCTCTAAGGGAAAAGCTCCCTCAACCACTTTATCCGCCAATTCCTTGGCAATCGCAGCAGAGCCGTCTGTGCACTTATCCAACAGAACGACGACCTCATCTGCAAAACGCAGCTTCTCAAGACAGGCTCTCAATATCGGCTCTTCATTGTGAACGCAAACCAACGCCGAAAGGCGTTTGCCGCGCGTGTTTTCTGTTAAATCCGGTTTCATACGATAGGCCTATCAAAGTTGTGGGGGCTTCAATCACAGGCACCTAATCAAAGGAACGGCTTAGCTTCATTCTGCCTGTTTCAATGATCGTAAATGACCACCATAGCATGACGAAGAACCTAAGCTTAACCCGAGAGATACAAGTCGACCTTTCTAAAATCTACAGGAATCGACTCGATAACAATAGATAGCCTTTGGGTGTGCCTTTCCTTCATCTGGGATTTGAGTGGTACGATTTAAGGCCTGCCGCTCGACAGCCTCTCCGCCCCTTATGTCTCAATTGGTTAGGTAATAGAGGCAATGCCGTGAAAAACAGCCCCTTTTTGATCGGCTGCGCCCAATTTTCTGTTTTCAAAAGCCTCAAAGCAGGTTATACGGGGACCCTCTGTGCCTTTAGCCTTTTGGGCCTAGCGCCTGAAAACCTTAAGTTGTGGAGACGTGGCCGAGAGGCTGCCCGCGCCCCGAAAGGGGCGCAAAAGAATCTGCCCGCTCGTGTAGGCGAGCAAAAGAATAAGACCTTCAGCCTTAGCACCTGAAGGTTTTTCGAGATGCGGAGACGTGGCCGAGAGGCTGCCCGCGCCCCGAAAGGGGCGCAAAAGAATAAGACCTTCAGCCTTAGCACCTGAAGGTTTTTCAAGATGCGGAGACGTGGCCGAGAGGCTGAAGGCGACGGTTTGCTAAACCGTTATACGGCCGTTAAGCTGTATCGAGGGTTCGAATCCCTCCGTCTCCGCCAATTTATCGCATTTTATCAATATATTTCAGCAAGATGCATTTCCACACGGCCCGCAATCCCACAAATCATCCCACAAACAAAAGCACGGTTTGGCAATATAATCTGAGTCGTTTGGACCATAGCTTACACTTTTGGCTTACTGGGGCCCGGCCTTATTGACGCACGGGTAATAGGTCTGGAGGGGGATACAGAGACGGACGGGCCTTTTGGAATACCCGACAATCGGAAGAGTATAGCCTTGATTTTCACAGTTGCTATTCTTCAACGTTCCGAAAAGTCGGGTAGTATCTTTGAAAATCACGATAACTCTTCATTGCCTGTAGTGCTTTGTCCGCGCTTGCAGCAGGCATAAACTTTAACGACCTCAGCATTTTCTTGGGCCCGTCGTGTAGGTGTCCGTTCAAACGGAGCTGTTCCTTCGTAGAAAGAACAGGAGCAAATATCTTTTTAATATCGCTCCATCCCTTACAATAGAAAGGCCATTTCTTATATGCTGGCGGAGGAAATGTATCCACCGCATCAAGGCCAATAACCGCACAAGTTGCAGTTATCATGGGCAGGCCATCTCTGTAAGAAGTGATAAGAACTGGCTGGAATTTTAAACTCGGCGCAAGCCGTTCCGCTTCAAGTGCAGCCATTTCGATGCATCTGACTAATGCAGCGGGAAGACCATCGTCAGGAATTGATTTAATGCTAGAAGGCAAGAAGATCCCCACCTTATCTCGAAGTATGGTGGCCCTGTACGCCAAAGGCCCCGATGCGCCTGCTTCCTTATATTTGCTAACATCGAAGAGTCTCTTGTCCGCACATGCATTAAGCGTAATTTTAAAAACATCCCCATGTTGCAAACGAATCATCGTTTGAACCGCTTCTTGTAGCTGCGTTTTCCAATCGATGTCTGTGTAATCAAGCCAGACTATTAAGTTTGTCTTTCTTTTATAGGTCTTGGAAAAAAGCTCATCGATCTTATTGGGCAAATCCTCACTGCTAAACTCCAAACAAACAGCCTTGCCGTTTGGTCTATTGAATTTCTGTCTTTTAACTTCATTTGCATTGCGATCAAACGAGCAAAGAGCCTCCAAGCCCAACCGCTTGTATACGGCATGATGATCGACCAAATGCCGGCCGCCCATCGACACATAAATATAATTTTCCGGCCCTCTTGGGGTTATCAATCGAGCCAGCAAGTCCAGGAACATTTGGCGATCAATAAATTTATTGGGTCGCAATTGGTAAGGAATGTCAGCTCCGCTCATTTGCCAAGCGCCTTTTTAAGAATACGATCAAAACACTCCTGCCCGACCGTAGCCGGAGATTCGTCGCTATCATTGAAGAGGTACTTTGAAACTTGCCTAATGGCCGCATCTTTTTTAGCAAAAGATATTCGCCTCATTGGATCCTTCACTTCCGGCATCGGCAGGTTCGTTGCGTATTTCTTTGCCCCGGCATTTCCTCTAACGGCAAAACCGTGATCTTCGGCCAAACGCACCTCGGTTCTTGCGTCTTTGCGTTTTGTTTCTTCAAAATATTTATTGGTCTCTTCTTCCATTCCCTTCCATTTATTTGTAAACGCGACAAATTCTCTCAATCCCTCCATGCAATATTGCCTGGCATGGAGATACAAGTCTGCGCCAACATCAAGATCGCGTTTTGTCGTTGATATAGGCAACTTATAGGGATCATCAGTCGTAAAAATTATAAAGCCAGATATGCTTCGAAACTGGGGGTGATACTGGGGCACACCGCCATCGCCCCAGCCTGTTTTCATCGTTCTATCGTTAATCAAAACCAACCGATCATTACATATGACGGAAATGCCGGCTTGGTTCCCCTCGACAACGATATCGCGGTCTTCTTCCGCATCGTCTTCATTTTTTTTGAGAGGTTTATAGAAACCAACCGTGACACGAATGCGGACTCCATCTTTTTCCACAACATAATCATATGGCTTAATGGCCGGTTTACTAGATGAACTTGACACAAGTAGGGACAATGTTTTGGCGCGGAGCTTCTCTCCATTCACTTTAACAACAAAACCTTTTTGCATAAGGTAGCCAAAGTTTTCGGAAATGGCCTGCTTTAGGCGGTTCACAAACCCTTCGTTCCCAAACTGATGGGCAATCTCTTTTTTTAGTTTAGTAACTTTTATAGCAACCCCTTTTACCTTCTTACTTGGAATTTTTTTCACCTCAAGATCCCAATTTTCCTCTGTTGGATCGTCGGCGGGTTTCAACCATTTTTCATCGTAAGAAACGGCAAAGCCGCCATCATCCGAAACAGACTCTACCGTCGCTTCTGTCCCTAACTTAAAAATAGCTCGCTTCATACCGATCCCGTACATGCCAATTGTGGACAGGCCGGTTTCGATCTTAGGACGTCCAAGTAAGAAAGCATCTTCTATGCGTTCATTAGGTATGCCGCCGCAGTTATCCCAGATCTCAAATGCAGCAGAACTCAAACGGAGGTTGGCTTCAAAACCTTCATATTGTCTATCGGATTTCTTTTTTTTCTTCGTTTGCCGGGCGGCACCATCAACACAATTATCTACCAGATCTAAAATTGCATCGGAAAGCTCTATATCTCTAGTCAGCATATCGACAAAGAATCTTTTTGTCGGACCGCCCCAAATAGTTTCTGCCATCTTTTCCATTGGACCTCCTAATACAGCGCATTGCGGCCAACTAAGCCCTTTTTTTAAGCTTTGCAGCCATCATTCTCATTAGCTTTTCCGCCAATACCGGCGACACGCTATTTCCAATCATGCGGAAACTATGCCACTTGGCTGGATGAAAGACAAACCAGTCGGGGAAACCTTGTAAACGAGCGCCTTCACGAACCGTGATAACCCGAGGCTCCACTGGATGTATAGGCCTCGGGGCCTGATGGCTGCCTTTATCGGCCCCGGTCCCTGCACGCAAGGTATGCGAAGGTTTTTCCCAGTTAAGCCTAATATATCGACTAACTGGATCACGCCCGCCTTGTGGCAGTTTTTTAAATCTACGGACAATTTCAAGCGAATGCTCGGTGTTTTGTGTCCCGGAAACTTTTTCTTCCTTTAGCCATTCCACCGCATCTTTCCATCCCAAGTCTCCTTTAGGGGCTTTTCGCATGCGTTTTGCGTATTCGGAAACCTTCGAAAGGGGAGCTTGATACCGAGCACACCCGAGTTCTCCATCTACGCCTGCTGAATAAGGCGAAGGCAAATCGGAAATGGCTTCTCGAACCGTAGTGGCCGTCGCGCTTAATTTTTCGATATCTTCGGGTCCGACCTTATTTACGTATCGTTTGTCGTAACCAATCACGACTACCCGCGGTCGTGTGGTTGCGGCTCCAAAATCCGACGCCTTAATTTTTATCGGGCCATATATCTCGTAATGCTTAGCCGCATTCTTCAACGCGGAATCCAGAACTGCTTTGCCATAGCCGGCTATAATTCCCTCTACGTTCTCCATAATGAAAAATTTCGGCCGAATTTTCATGACGTGCAGGAAAAAATGAGAAATGAGCATGTTTCGAGGATCGTCGGCGTTGCGTTTGCCGGACATACTAAATCCTTGGCATGGTGGACCGCCAATCACGGCATCAACATTGCCCTTGGGAATTTCTCGAGTCAGATCGAGGCTTTTGCTCAAATCTCTCAAAAGGAGCTTCGATTTTGGAAAGTTCAATTTATATGACGACGTAAGGATAGGATCGATGTCCACGGAAAGCAGGTTCTCGAACCCGGCCAAATTGGCCCCGAGGCTAAATCCGCCGCAGCCGCAGAAAAGGTCTATCACAGTGGGTTTTGTCATCATGCCAACATCTTTAAGCTAGAATCATCCAAAATAGATTCTATAAGATCGAAGCCAGTTTGTCGATCGGAATTTAACGGGGTGTCTAAAATGACAGATCGCCTTGATCCACAACGCCGAAGTTGGCTCATGTCGCGGGTAAAGTCGAAAAACACGAAGCCGGAAATCGCGGTCCGACGAATCATCTTCGCGCTTGGATACCGTTATCGGCTTCACTCCGCAAAGCTGCCCGGACATCCCGATATCGTCCTGATAAAATATAAAACCGTTATTTTCGTGCACGGGTGTTTCTGGCATAGACACCGCAACTGCAAAAAAGCCTCCATGCCAAAATCGAAGGTCGCCTTCTGGCGCAACAAATTCGAAGCAAATGTTCGCCGCTTTTCGGAGGAAAAGCGGAGACTGAGAAATATGGGGTGGCGCGTCGAAGTTATCTGGGAATGCGAAACCAAGCGCAAGGATCTTCCGGATAAAATTTCTGCGCTCTTTCAACCTAAGAACGCGGACTTTCTTCCTATTCATCTGTCGCGAACGAGTAATCTTTACCGTCAATTTCAACAGACCACCCGTTTTCTATCTGTCGCGGCTTGCCAACCTTGGCGTAATGCATGCGGCGATGGCAGGTTGCACAAAGAACGACGAGATATTTGGGCGACAATCCGTCTGGAGGCGGATTGTCGCTTAAATGAAATAAATGATGGACCTCGCAGTAGGGTTTTCCATCACGCTTGATGAAGCCGGCCTCTCCGCAAAGCTGGCATTTGCTGCCTCGATCTTTCTTTACGGCGTTCGTAATCCGGCTAGGTCGTTCATACGTTTCGAGAACTCTCTTTATGCGTCGCACAACTCCGGGATTGGCCAAACTCAGCTTCTGGCATTCGGCTAATTCTTGTTTGAGCAAATCGACACCCGTCGTCTGTGCTCTTTCGTTTGGCACCGAAGAGAGGCCGGCCGCAGCCAATAGCCCGAAGTATGTTTCTTCGTCTATTCGGCGAACGCTGTGTCTCATTGTTTTGGGGACTTCCCAAGAAATACCTTTGGGGCCGGTGAAAAAATCCACCGGTTTAGCGAATGCGCGATAGTCCACTATGTCGGCATATAGGTATCCGATAGACTCCGTGTCTTCGTAAACGGAAGATATCCAGCCAACACCAAAGTACACCTGCTCACCACCATTGCGGGGCTCATAGTAAATAAAAGGGATCGGAAGCGAAGCAACCGCATTCTGGTACCGCGCAGGGAAATGGTAGTGCTCTCCCGGCACATCGTTATAGGACGAGCCTTGCCGATATTGATTTAGGATCAAGTATTCCAAGATTTCCTCCCCAACCGAACGCCAAAAGTCCAATTTCAACGCCGAATAACCCACCTTATTTATTGACTTATCGGCCTATTCTGCACATCCTAGCGACCAAGACGAGGGAAAATCGTCTAGGGGTGTGATGACCTCATTACTACTGTCGGTGTTGTGCGCCGTTATCCGCACTCCTCAGCAATGGCTGGGGAGGCGTTAGCGTATGTTCAGGGCGCAAGCCTAAAGGCTACCGCAAACCTTCACAGTAGTAGGTTTCATCAACTCCCCTGCCACCAGAGAGAGGTTTCTCTGGTCGGCAGTCTGTTGTCCTTATGGGGGCTTGGATGACTCGTATGCATCTATGTGAAAAAGTGTCTTGGGAAAAAGCCGCTGTTGCCACCTTATTGTTTTTGGCAATGGCTCCCATGCCGTATGGATATTTCGTTTTTACAAAAATTGCTGTTTGCCTTGCGGCAATATGGGAAGTCCGCGAAGCCACTCCAATAGTTCTCGGCAAACCACTCCCCTTATTATGGATTATCATCGCCATAGTTTTCAATCCAATAATTCCCATTCCGCTTCATAGAGAATGGTGGATGATAATTGATGGGGTGGCGGGTGTTGTGTTCGTGTGGGCATCCTGCGCCCAGCATCTTTCATCAAACAAGAAAAACTAGGAGCAAATCATGGGCGGATTGACTGGAGCTGGAATTGTTTTGGCGCTTGCCATCGGAGGGTGGTTTGTTTGGGGCGTTACGCGCCCAAGAGCCGAATGCGGCAAAGCTTATCTAAAAGTCATTTTAAAAAAGGCAGGATTAGACATTCGGAAGTTGCCGGAATCTTTTTTTGACGAATGTGTGGCTCACGCTGAAGGCTGCGTTTCCTCTTATGCCCTCGCGGGAAAATCTCGTGTATATCAAAACGCCGAACTCACCAGATTTCTGGATAACGTTCCCCAATACCTAGGCATTTGGCTGGACGTATCGAGAGTAAGTAACGGCGCACCCGTGGAAGGTGTGCCCGTAGCCTATAATCAGATATTCCCGCGCTATATGGCAGAGCTGTATTTGGCTCTCGAAAGAAACCAATAGGAAGTCAAGCTACTGGGAAGACCCCACCGTTTACTTGTTCAACTGCTGGCCTTAACCGAAAGATATTAAGGCCAATTGCTGTTAGACCTACTGTAGATACTGTTTGGTTGCTTGCCATGTACTATTCTTACCCTGTTCAGATGCTGTGCTTTATTCAAAAAAGACCGTAGTGCTAAATGCGGCGCATAACGCACAAGGAGAACATTTCTGTTAGCTCCCGTCCCGATGACAGATACGCAACGGCATCCGTCCAGATCAAATACATCGTGTTGACAGTTCTGCAACGAAAATTGGCTGGGAAGAAAAAGCATTTCTGTCAACGGGAGGGGGGGGCTGGGGCGGGGGTTCCGCTTTATCGTTCTTCCCTCCCGCCGCGAAGAGGGTTCATAAATCCCGCCAATTTTTCTAGCGATAGGCTGGTCTGTTCTGCCGTCATCGTTTGAAGAGTGCCAATTTCATTGAAGGATGCCACCTCTTTTTGTTGGCTCTCTTCGTAAGATTTGGCGTTCTTCGTAGGTAAAGACCATATCCATCCGCCCTTCATGCCAATTTTGCGGGGCTTAACATCAAGAGACTTGCTTGCACGCTTAATTGTCCGCCAAGCTATTCCCGCTAGTTCCGCACTAGCCTCAAGTTCTTTCGCAGATTTTTCTCCGCTTCCAAGTTCTGCTTTCAGAAAATCCATGGCCTCTGATAGACTGCTACCATTATTGCCTAGCGTTTCTGCTTCCCCAAGCAAAGTTTGGGCTGATCCCTCAACTTTGCTGCCCCAGATGACACATGATGCGGGCATGTCTGGGCGATCACGTATTTCTTTTTGTTCAAGATCATAACGGAAACCGCCTTCATCGTCTCCAATGTTGCTTTTAGCGCGGCAAAATATGCGTCCTTTCTCTTCTTCGTTATCAAGCTTCGCCGCCACCAGAACAACTCGGGCAAGCGCAGCGAATGCTAGGCTCCCCGTTACACGCTCAATCGGATTGCGGCCAGAAGAACCTTTGCTGAAATGCGATATGCCAAGAAGAGCAATACGAGACTTAAACGCAATATCGACAAGCGGCTGTAGAGCACGGCGCGTTTCCGTGTTTTTATGGCTATCGCCTGCAACAGCGGAAACAACAGGGTCAACAATGAGAAGAATGGGCGCGATAGTCTTAACCGCTTCCGCCAAAGCCTCTATATCGGTTGCAGGATCGAAAGACCTGTGAATTTGCCCATCGGTAATACCATTTACGAAATGCACACGGCGCATATCCGCCCCCATTGCCTTTAGGCGTGGGGCCAACGTATCAGAAGGATCGTCTTCGCCAGACCATATCACTACATCGCCCATAGGCGCTTGCGATCCATCTGGCCACACGCCGCCGAAAGTAATGGTTGCAGCAAACGAAAGGGCTATGGTTGTTTTTCCTGTGCCCGCAATGCCTGCAAGGATATGGAACTTACCGCGCGCAAGCCATTCCGCCCAAAGCCAATCAATAGGCTCTATTTTCACCATGTCGCCGCGTAACAAATCAACGGTCGGTTGTTGCGATGGACGTGCTGCGGCTATCATGTTCTTAATATCGTCCGCGCTCATTTTGCCGCTCCCTGTAAAAGAACGTCGTTAAAATCCATGCCCGTTTCGGGAGGCAACGCAATACGAACCGTACGCCCTTGCTTTTCCCAACTTATCGCGGCATCCCGCGCGGCACGTTGCCCGCAACCGTTAGCATCATTGTCCGCAGCTATGATGATTTCCGAAGCCAATGGCAGGGGCGGTAAGATCAAGTTACGCATGCCGCCAGCTGATAAAGCTGCCCATGTGGGCATTCCCGTTGCAATCTGCATGCACAGCCCAGTTTCTATACCTTCGCTTATAATCAACGTCTCTCCCGCCTCGGCAAGGTGGCAAGAAAGGCCGTTTACTGCTCCCAATGTCATCTTTGCGGGCTGGACTGGGGCCTTGCCGTTTCCATCTTTTGTTATGTAGGTGCGATGGATAGCCAGAACTTTTCCTTCTGCATTCATGGCCGCTGCGATCATTGCAGGCCAGCTTGTACCACTGGGCTTGTGAATGCATGATGGAAGAAATCGTAACGAGGAAGGTAAGGTTCGGAACACAGGCCCACGCGCTCGCAAATAGACCGAGACAAGCGTATTGTCAGCAGGCAAGCTTTTACGCCATAGTTCTTCGGCAAATTTGGCGGCGTCTTTGTGCGCGGATTTTTCGTGATTGATTTTGTGATATTCCCGCGCGGGCGCATGACCATGGATTATTTCCCAAATATCGGCTTGTGAACATCCTGCATGACAGTAAAAGAGCGGCTTTCCTTCCTTAACAGTTACGCTAAATGCATTTTTATATCCACAGCAAGGGCAATCACGCTGGGAGCGAAAACCTTTTGCAAATATGCCACGGCTATAAGCGATTGTTTTCTTATCCATGAGCCAGCTCCCCCGTTGCCGTAGTGGAAGAAGCCTTTAGATTATTGAGCCATTCATCAGCTGCGGTGCGGGCAATAAAGCTACGCCGCCCACGTTTTATGAGGCGCAGGCGATTTGCTTTAACCTCCCGATATAGCGCTGTGCGGCTGATTGAGTACCGAACAATAAATTCCGGTATGGCGATAAGTTCTTTTTCCATTTTGTTCTCCTTTCATGAATCGTCGGGGGATTCCGAAGTGATTCATGGAAGCGAGTGAAATGGATTTAGGTTGTCTTGTATGCTGGGGTTGAACTATCGGGTTCATCCCCACTTGACTTCTCTTTCTTGGCTTTTGCCTTCACAATATTTGACTTATTCGATACGCCGAACTGTGCGTAACGTCTGGCTTCATTTCTCAAGAGGCTTTTAAGTCTTTTTGCTCTGGCTTCCGGCGGCAAGTCTGGGCAAAACTTGGCAAGGGAGGTGTTTTTGTGTCGCGCAACCCAATCCCTAATTACCGCATACTGATCCGATGTTGGGTCTGAAGCATCTTCAGTTCCCAGAAAAAGTTTGGCAACGGTTGTGTTGGGGGCTTTGTCGTTTATATAAGGTTCAAGCTCCGGCGACTTCGCGGCCTTAATATACATAGCAGCCCATTTTATCGCCTCTTCCGTCTCAGCATTATTTCTACGTCCGGCGCGCTTAAGTTGCTTAGAAAACCTTGGCTCCTTTCCGCACAAAAGCGGCTCAATGATTTCTTTTCGTATGAAGTACGCAATTTTAGGATCAATAGCCTCTTTGCAAACACCAAGAGAAGGGAAGTTTTCTGGCTTATGATAGCGTTTCAGGCTTGCCGCTATAACACGTAACCGCCTTGTGACATCTTTTTGCGACAATTCTTCCCATGTCTTTCCATAATCTCGATCTTCCAATTCGCCCCATATTGTGCCGCCGATATATTGTTCTTTTGCCATTATTTTTCCCCCTGCGGGCACGCCTAGGTATTGCTTACGATTTACGGCGAAGCTGGGTTACATTTCCCGCTATTTTTTCGCTCGGAGTCGCGCAATATCGCGCCCAAGCATCCATCATTTGACGACGACGATCAAAGAAGTCTGTCCGCCTGTATGCTGTTTCAACCTTATCGCCTGAAACATGCGCCAGAGCCGCCTCCGCAATCTCGCGCGGATAGTTGGTTTGTTCTGCCGCCCAATCACGGAAAGAGCTTCGGAAGCCGTGCACGGTAATATCGGTGCGTTTCATCCGTTCCAATAAGGCCAACATTGCCATGTTTGAAAGGGGCTTTCTTCCGCGTTGTCCTTCAAAAATCCACGGGAGCTTTTCTCCCTTCTTTTTCTCACGCTCTTTAAGCAGCTTTTCGAGGATTTGAACGGCAGGCCGTGACAATGGAACCCGATGCTCGCGCTCAGCTTTGATCCTTGTTGCGGGGATAGTCCAAACCTTATCTTGTAAATCTATTTCATCCCATAACGCCCCTACGGTTTCACTGGTTCGGCTGGCTGTTAAAATTGTGAATTGTAGGGCGAAAGAAGAAATGCCTTCTTGCTCTTTCAGAGCCGCCATAAAATCCCCAATTTCAGCATAGGGAAGCGCTGGTTGGTGCTTTACGCGCTGAACCTTAGAGCGGTTTGGCAAAAGGTTTTCCATATGCCCACGCCACCGTGCCGGATTCTCTCCCTGCCTAAAACCGCGCGTTGCCGCCCAATCCAGAATAACCTCAATACGTCCGCGAACCCGGCTTGCCGTTTCGGTCTTTGTCTTCCAAATTGGATCAAGAACCTTTGACACAAGTGCCACGTCAACATCTTGGACATGCAACGAGCCAAAAACAGGATACACGTAGGTTTTAAGCGTGTTTTCCCATTGCTGAATGTGTTTCTGGTTCTTCCAGCCGATTTTCTGCGCCTCAATATACGCCTCGGCGCATTCCTTGAAGGTTCTTTCTTTCTCAGAAGAAAGCTTGGCTTGCGCTTTGACAACGTCTCGCGCCTTTACCGGGTCTTTCCCCTCTGAAAGCATGTTACGGCATTCTGCGGCTCTTGCCCTTGCATCACTAAGCGAAACCGAATGAAGCGCCCCAAGCCCCATTTCTCGCGCCTTACCGTTGAGCATAAAGCGGAAGACCCAGAATTTCCCACCGCTCTCATTGATGCGTAAATTCAAACCACCGCCATCAGAATACAGGCCTTTTTCTTTCAAGCGAGACGCGCCTAAAGCAGATAACTTATTGATTTGTCTAGCCATGTGCGCCTCCGAAGCAGTCCCACAAATCATCCCACGAATAGAGAGTTGATTGGGCGGAACACCGTGAAATTCCAGAGTGAAGAATATAACTGTTTTTACTTATAAACAAGAGTGTTTCAGGTTAATCCGAAATACCGTGGTTTGTGGGAGAATGTCATGTGTGGCGGACTCCGTCTCCGCCATTAAAAAAGCCCCCTTGCGGGGCTTTTTTAATGGTCGGAAATGGATCGATGAAGGGCCTTCCAGGTTCGACAAAACGCGTTAGCGTTTTGGACGCCGCAGGCGCGGCACGCGCCGAGGCGCCGCTTGACGGGCAAAAACGTGAGGATACGAACGTTTTTGATCAATCCCTCCGTCTCCGCCATTAAAAAAGCCCCCTTGCGGGGCTTTTTTAATGGTCGGAAATGGATCGATGAAGGGCCTTCCAGGTTCGACAAAACGCGTTAGCGTTTTGGACGCCGCAGGCGCGGCGCGCGCCGAGGCGCCGCTTGACGGGCAAAAACGTGAGGATACGAACGTTTTTGATCAATCCCTCCGTCTCCGCTAGTTACTCAAAATAATCATTATATATCAGCTAGTTGCGCAGAATAAATTTTGCCAACCCCCTATCTAACCCCCTATATTTTTATGGCTCGTGGCGTACAGCCATGGCCTTTGACGCATAATTTTTGGTCAAACGCACGCCTATCTCCTCAGAAATACGAGCCTGACGACGTTGCGAAGCGGAGATAAACCTCTTATCAATAAGAAAAATAATTTTACAGAGATTCTGATGACCACGAACAGCCTCTATCAAAAACTAAAAGAAGCCAAAACCGAAGAAGATGTGAAAGACATTTACATCAAGGCGTTGGGGCTAAAAGATTATTCGAAGAATCTCATCGACATTCAGACAAAAGAAATCTGGTTTGAAGCCAAGGACAAAGGTACGACATCGACCTACGCGATGTTTACCCAACTCCTCCATTATGTGCAGGTTGCGCGAAACAAAGGCGAATATGTCCCCCCGCTTTTAGCCGTCATTGATACGGAAAAAGCGGCGATTATGAAAACGTCCGACGTTTTGCCCTTTCTTGATAAAAAGACGATTAAATGGGGCAAGTCAGCAAGCCAGTTTCCCAAAGAAGCGTTGGAACAGGTTTCTGCGTTCATCGGAACATATTTCGTTTCATTTAAAATCTCCGAACACGGGGATGAATTTATCGCAACGGTAAAAGCCGCCATTAAAACGGGCGACATTATCCGCACGCAAATTACCCCCGACAATCTGAAACAGGTTTTCGACAAATGGGTTGAGATGATCGGGCGCGAGATCTGCGGCATCGATGAAGAAAAATTCGCCCTGCTTTTTTTCGCGGATATCATGAGCGATGGCATAATTTCCACGCACAACAACCTTCCCGCCGAGTTGCTCCATAAAAACAATCAGCCCGTATTTAGCCTTGAGGGCAAGATATATGAGCTTGGCAACAAAGAAGGGTATCGTCACTTTTGGGCAATTTACAACCGCCCCCCGGCCGCAGAATATCGTAATTACCTATTGGAACGCCGCGACAGCCTCATCCCGTTGGATGAACGCTCATTCAAGGGCGCATATTACACGCCGTTAGCAGTAGTCGATAAAGCCTATGACAAGCTGACAGATGTTCTAGGCAAAAATTGGCAGAAAAATTACATCGTCTGGGATATGTGCTGTGGCGTCGGCAATTTGGAAGTGAAGCATTCCAACCCGCGCAACATTTTCATGAGCACGCTGGACGCAGCCGACGTTGACGTGATGAAGGCGACCAAAACTTGCGTCGCAGCAACGCGCTTTCAGTATGACTATCTGAATGACGACATCAACGAACTTGGCCAGATTGATTACAGCCTGACCAACAAAATGCCCCAAGAACTCCGCCAAGCTATTATCAAAGGCAAAAAGATTTTGGTTCTGATGAATCCACCATACGCAGAATCTGGGGCAGGAGTTGATAGTGGAAATAAAGCGGGTGTAGCGACAACAAAAATGTCCGTCGGCATGGAAGATTATGGCTATGCCAAAAGAGAATTATTTGCTCAATTTTTAGCAAGAATTTATCAAGAAATGCCAACCGCAACTGTGGCAATGTTTAGCACATTGAAATATGTTGTTGCCCCTAATTTTGAACCATTTCGTCAAATATGGAATGCCGAATATCTGGGAGGGTTTATTGTCCACAACAAGGCATTTGATGGATTAAATGGTAATTTTCCAATTGGATTTCTCGTATGGAAAACAGACCAGCGCACCAAGAACAAACAACCTATTATCAAAATTACAACCGAAGTCTTGAATAAGAATGCACAGGCAATCGGAGAAAAGAATTTTTACAATACGCCTTCTGAACAATTGTTGACCAAATGGATTTCTAGACCAAGGCCAAATAAAATTGAAGCATTGCCGTTAAAAAATGCAATTACACCAGCCACAAAAACAATAGATATTCGCGGCAAGTATTGGTCGGATAACGCGATTGGGAGCCTGTATGCCCATGCCAGCGATATGCAAAATGCAAACTTAACTGCCCTGCTTTCATCAAATTACAGCGGTCCCGGTGCATTTTTTGTTACCCCCGAAAACCTCTGGCAATCTGCCATCGTTTTCACCGTCCGACGACTTATCAAGCCCACATGGCTAAATGACCGCGACCAGTTTTTGCAGCCATCTCAGCCACTATCCGATGAATTCAAAAATGATTGCCTTATTTGGATGTTGTTTAATGGCAGCAATTTAACCGCCGGAGCTGACGGGCTGGAATGGAACGGGAAAACATGGTCGCTGACGAACCATTTCATTCCCTATACCGAAGAAGAAGTGGGCGCACCGGATCGGTTCCAGTCCAATTTTATGGTGTGCTATCTAGCCGACAAAGAACTTTCTGCCGAAGCGAAAACCGTCCTCAATGCTGGACGAGATTTATGGAAAGCCTATTTCACCGAAACCGACCCGCATAGCGTGCGTGACGAATTGAAGCTCAATCGCCCCGATGTTGGATGGTATCAAATCCGTAACGCCCTTAAAAAACGCAACGCCAGCGGTGACTATAAACCCATCGATTTCTCAGCATTCGAGAAATCCTACAAAACTCTGAGAGAGAAGCTTGCCCCAATGGTTTACGAACTAGGCTTCTTAAAAGACTAACCCCTCCCTCACCTCATGATTTTTTCTGGGACAATCTGAGCAAGTTTTTGAACACCAAGACGGCGCGGTCTTCTGGCATAGCGGCCAAGACATCCACAAACTTTGTTGCAATATCGCATCCCTGATCTGCCGGAAGCTTATCAACTTCGGATAATTTTGACAGATCCTCTTTGGCATATCCTTTTTGAGAATAGCCGAGCGCGATCACATCGGCCAAAGCGTCCATACTTAATTCTGGCGGCGGCGCTGAAGGTGTAAGGACAGCTCCTTCGATAAGATCAGCCTTGATATTGGACTCTTCTTCGATAAAAGAATCCGGCAAATCACCCTTCACAAATCTTGGCCTGCCCAGATAATAGCTAACGCACAAATCGGGCTTGTCTTTAAACTGACGCATCACGCTCAACTGTCGTTGCATCAGCTTATAAGTCGCGTCATCGGTGGCATTGGGAAGATGCTTGAAAAGATATCTTTCGACAATTTCTGCTGAATCTTTTTGGGCATAAAATAGTGCCTGATTATCTGGCACAGAGGCCAGAATATATTTCATCTTATTATCCATCTCGCTTTCTGCTTCGGGATGGTACTTAAAAATCACTTGATACAGTCTGACTTGCTTAAGCTTATTCATCACAAAAACATGCCCAACCGATTTCTCTAACAACGGCATCGCATGGTGTGAAACTTGCAAGGCAAAAACGACGCAAAGAATCGTAATCAACCCCCTCGCCTTTTTGACCTTGAACGTTTTCTGGATCAGCTCCCCCAAGAAAGCACCGACGATTCCGCCGCACGCGCCCCAAAGAGCGTAGATGAGCGGCTTTGGTAAAGACACAAACCAAATGATCAATGGTTCCATCGTCAGATCCTTTTCATCGTTTTATACGGGGAGCAAGGGGCCTTACGCCGCGTCAAGAAAGCCACAGGTTTTCAGGTCTCGCGCACAAGCTGCAGCATCGGTAAAGACAAAGGCCGTCATGCCCGCTTGCCGCGCGCCGTCCACATTCGCCGCAACATCGTCAAAGAAAACGCAAGAGGCCGGATCAAGATCAAACCGTTTAAACAGATCGCTATAGATCCCCGGCTCCGGTTTAAGAAAACCGTTTTCGTACGAAGCGACACCGCCGACAAACGGACGCATAAAATCATAATGCGCGCGATAATACGCTATGATCTCGCGGATATTGTCCGACAGAAAATAAAGAGGCACACCCGCCTTGGCGAGCTGCGCCTGAACCGCGACCGAATCCGGGATGATCGTCGCTTGCTCCATCACCAGCGTGCAAAATTGAGCAAAGCCCTCGCGCGGCAATCCCGTTTCTTTATGAAAAAGATCAATGATCGCGTCCATACTCATCAGACCCCTGTTGAGGTCGCGCCAAGCGGACCGCATTTGCGTCCAAAGTGGCTGCGGCTCTTGATCGGGAAAACAGACTTTTAGATTTTCGAAGGGCGTCCAACGAACGAATACGTTTCCGATATCAAAGACGACATTCTGGATAGACATAACAAGACCCTTTAAAAAAACGGCGACAGGATAGTAAAGTAGCAGAAAGAGGAAAGGAGAGAAGGAAATCTTGGCCCGGAACAATAAAAATAATTTTGTATTGCCTGATTTACTGCGGCCCGGCCTGCGTCTGGTCTTCTGTGGCACAGCGGCAGGAACCGTTTCTGCTGAGCGTGGCGCTTATTACGCGCATCCGCAAAACAAATTCTGGAAAGCTCTCTTTGAAAGTGGGCTCACGTCGCGCCTTCTTGCGCCAGAAGAATTTCCACGCCTGCTCTCTTATGGGATCGGCCTCACCGATATTGGCAAACACGATTTCGGCATGGATCATGAATTACGTTCAGGAACATTGGGCCGCGAGGCGTGCGCAGAACTGCGCGATAAAATCGAGCATTTCGCACCGACGGCCCTCGCGTTCACAAGCTTGCGTGCTGGGCGCTCTTTTTTGCATGGCGAACGCCATGTTGGCCCACAAAAAGAAATGATCGGCGCGACAAAGCTTTGGATACTTCCCTCCCCCTCGCCCGCCGCCGTTGCACATTGGAATATCGCTCCTTGGCGTGATTTAGCCGTTTGGCTGAAAGAACAAGATCCTTCTTAACCACAATTTCTGTCACGAAAGTAATAGATGCCGTGCCTATCTATGATAAAATAAATGCGCCGTTCGCACGGCTGCCAAGTGCAACCAATGAGCGTGTAAAACATTCAAAGGAGCCCGTTCGAAGAATGAGTGGAAAGCCACCAATTTCTGAAGCTTGCCGCGATGAAATTGTCGCGTTTCTTGAGGAATATTCGAACGCTGCCTATATTGCCAAGAGACTTCATGTCTCAGCGACAAGCGTCCGCAACATCGCCTTGGCCGAGGGCATCCCTTTGAAAGACGGCATATCCAACCGAGGACGTTTCAGAAATGACCCAGAACAAGACAAAAGGATCGCCCTTGCTCTGAGGCTAGATCAAAACGCCCGACGCGTCGCGAGGCTTCTTGGCGATGTCAGCCACGAAAAAGTTCGGCAATATGCGATCGCGCACCAAATCCCCATTCGCCGCCACGCCAAAAAAAGCGCCACATCGACGAACGAACCGCGCTAACGCACCGGCCTTCCTTTCTTACTGCAAGTTTTCGATCAGCGTGCCAATCGTGTCGCTTTCGCCCTCGCCGTCTTTCGGCGGTTGTAGCGTGCCAGAGGTCGTCTCTTCCTCATGCGGCGTAGGATCGGGCATCCCTTCAAGAAGGTTGCGTACAGGAAGCCCAGCCTCAGCCTCCACCATGAAATCATGCCATAAATGCGCGGGCAGCGTACCGCCCGTCACTTTCTTCATCGGCTTATTATCGTCATTGCCAAGCCAAACGCCCGTAATGAAATCCCCCGTAAAGCCCAAGAACCACGCATCGTGATAATCAGAGCTTGTGCCCGTTTTACCAGCCACCGGACGATCAAGCGCCGCAGCGCGGCCCGTACCCGACGTGACGACACTCGTCATCATATCGACCAAGGTGGCCACAGCCTCCGGTTTGACGGTAAAGGGCAGATTGACGGGATCGCGCGCGAAGAGAAGCTTGCCGTCGCTACCGCGAATTTCTTTAATGCCATAGGGCATCACAGCGCGACCACCCGTTGCCAAAGCCGCATAAACGCCCGTCATTTCTAAAGGCGTGACCGAAGCCGTACCGAGAGCCAAAGACAAATCGTGAGGCAAAGCCGATGTCACGCCAAGCGCACGTGCCGTTTCAATGATACGCGCGGGCCCAACCTTTTGCGCGACGCGCACGGCCACCGTATTAAGCGATTCCGCTAAAGCCAGTCGCGCCGACACGGCACCCTGAAACTTGTTTTCATAATTTTGCGGCGACCAATTGCCGATTTTAATCGGCGCATCTTCGAACTCATCGTTCGGCGAAAGGCCATCTTCGATCGCGGCCAAATAAACGATGGGTTTAAAGGACGAACCGGCTTGACGTTGCGCTTGCGTCGCGCGGTTAAATTGGCTGGCGCCATAATCGCGACCGCCAACCATCACCTTGACCGCGCCATCGCGCATGATCGTAATCAAGGCGCCCTGCGACACGTTGCGGACATCGCCCTCAGCCGCCAGAACGCCGTCAAGTTTGCGCTCGGCCACACGTTCCATTTTGATATCCAGCGTCGTGGAAACAACAATATCCTGCGGCGCGTTCTCTAGCAAAGCGCTGACCTGATCGACAATCCAATCCGCGAAATAGCGTCCATCTCCACCCGCGCCCGGTTTGCGACCCGGCGTCGGCGCATTGGTAAAAGCGCTATCGCGATCGACCTCGGTGATATAGCCCGCATCCACCATCGCGGCCAAAACGACTTTTGTTCGCTCAGCCGACAAAGCCGGATTGTTCGTAGGCGAAAAACGCGACGGCGCGCGCAGCAACCCGGCGAGCGTCGCGCATTCGCGAAGGCCTAGATCCGAGACGGGTTTATCAAAATAAATCTTGGCCGCCGCATCGACGCCATAAGAACCAGCGCCCAAATAAACACGGTTCAAATAGGCCGTCAGAATTTGATCTTTCGTATAGGTATGCTCAAGCCACAGGGCGAGCAACAATTCCTGTACCTTGCGGCGTGTCGTCCGCTCGGGCGTCAGAAACAGATTCTTTGCCAGCTGTTGGGTCAGGGTCGATCCGCCCTGCACAACGTGCCCCGCACGCAGGTTCGTCACAAACGCGCGCAAAAGCCCGAAAGGATCAACGCCAAAATGCTCAAAAAACCGACGGTCTTCGATGGCCAGAATGGCATGGATCAAATTGGGTGGCACATCCCGCGCGGAAACGTGGCGGCCCTGCAAATCGCCATAGCGGGCAAAGACGGTACCGTCATCGGCCAAAAGCGTAATGGCAGGACGACGCTCTGCCTGCGCGATTTGATGCACGTCAGGCATATCATAGGCGTACCAAGCTATGACCGCACCGCCAACGATGAAACCCCAAATAGCGCACAAGGCAAAAACGCGCCAAACAAGCCGTAAGGCGTCGCGCGTGCTTTCCTTATCCCACAGACTATCGCCCCCCTTATCCCAAAAGGCGCTGGTCTTTGGTGAAGCTTTTTTCTTTTTTTTCGGTTTGCGAGGCGGTTGAGGCATTTTTCGATTCTACACTTTTTATAACCGCTTCTGTTTGGCAGGGTCGCGCCCCGAAATAAAGGAAAAAAGCGCGGCACGACAAGGCGCACCGCGCTTTTTCCTCGCTCTTTGTGATCTTAGGCGGTTTTGACTTCAATTTTCCGCATTTTTGCCTTTTCTTCGGCCATTTTCGGTAAGGTTACCATCAAGACGCCCTTGTCAAACTTGGCTTCGATTTTCTCTTCGTCAATCGTCGCCGGAAGCCCAATTTGCCGCGCGAAGCTACCGCTTGAACGCTCGACGATGTGCCAGGTATCTTTTTTCTCGTCGCGCTCAATTTTCTTTTCGCCACGGATTGTTAGTGTCCCGTCTTGATACGAAACTTCGACGTCCTTTTCGTTCATGCCGGGCAGATCGGCTTTCACAAGGAACGCTTTTTCATCCTCGCTCACGTCAAGGCGAAGCGGCGCGCTGGCCGCCTGCGCTGCGGGCATCAACCCATGATAGCCAAGCGCGTCATCGAACGCTTTCGTCAATTCGCGCTGAAGCGAAAGAAACGGATCGGCCGCCTCGACCATCGAGCGGCCCGCAAATGGAGTTAACATACGCCAGGTCATTTTCAGATCCTCCTTCATTGTCTTTTGGTTCGGGATCGAACTTGACTCTGATTTAAGATGGCAACGCGGAATTTAAAGGGGGGACGCCCTAGGAATATTTTTTCGTGCTTCTCTTGAAAGAAACGACGCGCCTCCCCATATAAAGCGGATAAAAAAACCGCCGCTTTTCAGCGGCGGTTTTCTTGAAATACGCGAAAGGCTTAGCGCGCTTTCTTCTTACCGACGCCCAGCGGCCAAACTGTTTTGCCCGCGACTTCGTTCAAGACCTGAGCCAAACCCGCATACATGGCCGACAGACCACAGAAGAGGCCTTCATAGCCAGCGATCATCGTGATTTTTTCATGGCCCGTCGCATCGCCCAAAGCGAGCAAGAAGAACAGCAAGGTCAGCGTGCCGAAAACGACGCGCAGCGCGCGGTTAAGCGAGAACGTCCCCTTGAACATGCCAAGCGTAAATAGGCCCCACATAAGAAGATAAAGCGCCATAGCCGGGTTTTTCTCTGGCCCGATAACGCCAAGATCCATCTTGGGCAACAGAATGAGCGTCACCAGCGAAAGCCAGAACATGCCAAAGCTGGTAAAGGCCGTCGTGCCGAATGTATTGCCCTTTTTCCATTCCATGATGCCTGCGATGACTTGGGCCACGCCGCCATAGAAAATCCCCATAGCCAAGATCATGGAATCGATCGGATAAAAACCCGCATTATGAAAGTTCAGCAAGATGGTCGTCATACCGAAAGCCAAGAGCCCTAAGGGCGCGGGATTGGCCGTCGTATCGCCCACCGGTTTCACATCAGTCATGAGAAGATCTCCTTTTTGAGAAAAGGCTTACTAAAAAGCCGGAAGAGATTCGAAGTATGAACAACGGCCTAGCCCTCTGGCAACCGTCTTTTCGGCTTTGTGCAGCGCAAGAATTGTGATTTTCCTCTCTTTTTCGCAAGAAGCTGCCTATCCGCGTAAGCAGCCCATAAAAAAACCGCCGCCCTTCGTTTCCAAAGGACGGCGGCTTTGTTTCCCCAAAAGAGCGGAGCTTAGTTCTTTAAAGGCTTGCCTTTTTCGAGCATGTACTCAATGCGAGCCAAGGTCTCCGGCGCTTTGCAGAGATTGACGAAGAGCGCGCGCTCCGCATCCATCAACTGCACTTCCGTGACCGGGCCGGAAAGCCCGCCCGCTTCACCGCAAAGAACCGCACCGAACTGCTTGCCGATTGTGACATCGTACGGCGAAGGCTTTGTCGTTTCGACGATAAGATCCAAGGCTGACTTGCCCGACGGACCCGGCAAAACGATGTTCCAAAGTTTCGGCGGCGTATAACCAGACGCCAAAGCCAAGACTTTTTCCTTCGCGTCAAAAAGCAGACGCTCGCGGTTCATCGTGATGCCATCCGTTTCGCGCAGGATGCCCATAGCCTTGGCATCGGCTGCCGACGCGGACGTACGGCGCGACATGATAAGCTCGAACACACGATTGACAGCCGGGACGTCGCCGCCCGCCGCAAACGCGCGGCCAAGCATTTGCGTACCGCCGCCCCAACCAGGGATCAACCCAACGCCAACTTCGACGAGGCCAATGGTCAACTCGCAATACGACTGAACCGCCGTGCAATGAAGCGTGATCTCACAACCGCCGCCAAGCGCATAGCCAGACGGAGCCGCCACGGTCGGGAACGGCGCAAAGCGCAAAGCGCCGTACGCATCCTGGCCTTTCTTGATCACGTCATCAATCGCGGCGAAGTCGTTCGCCTTGATCGAGCTGGCAAAGTTGGCGAGGTTCGCGCCCGCCGAGAAGTTCGGCGCGTCGTTATAGATCACCATGCCCTTCCAGCGGCCCTTGCCGTCACCGATAACCGAGATGGCCTTGTGAACCATCGCGAGAATGTCGGCGTCGATCGCGTTCGCCTTGGTCGTGAACTCAAGGCAGAGGACACCGTCACCGATATCCCACAAAGCCGCTGAGCCGTTCTTTTCGACCGGTTGGCTTGCGAGCTTGATGTCCGCAAGGAGCATCGCGCCCGGCGCACGCTTGATTTCGGCGTACGAACCGTCAAGAGCCAAGAACTGGCGCTTGCCGCCTTCAATGCGATAGAACGTCTTGCCAGCAGCCTTTTCAAGGAAAGCCGGAACCGGACGTCCCTCTCCGCGCAGCTTGGCAGCGAACCAATCCGTGCCGAGCTTGTCGATCAGCTCAAACGGGCCCATCGACCAGTTATAGCCCATCTTCATGCCCGCATCGACGAGCGTAACGTCAGGAACGGTTTCCGGCACCAAAAGGAACGCATAGGAAAGCGTTTCGGAAAGAACGCGCCAAGCAAATTGGCCGATCGAATCCTTGGCTTCGCAAAGCGCGCGCAGATCCTTGCCCGCCGTGTCAAGCGTCGGGAGCTTTGGCTTTTGCGAAGGCCCATAAACGCCGGTTTCAAGATTAATCGATTCCGTGCGCTTGCCGCTTTCGTCCTTGATGATGCGGTAATAGCCGCCCTTGCCCTTACGGCCTGTATAGCCGTCGGCAATCATCTTTTTGAACAGCTCCGGTTCTTGGTACAAATGACGATACGCATCATCTTGCGACAAGGTCGAAAGCATGCTCTTGCCGATAAGTGGCATCAGATCAAGGCCGATCAAATCGATCAAGCCAAACACGCCTGTTTTCGGAATGCCCATCGGCTTACCGCAAACAGCATCGGCTTCTTCGACTGAAAGGCTCAGATCCATCGCGGCGTTGACAGCCGATTGCAGCCAGAACATGCCCAAACGGTTGGCGATAAATCCCGGGGTGTCGTTACAGGGAACGACGCCCTTGCCCAAAGCGCGGTCGCAGAAATCGAGGATCAGCTCACGCGCAGCCGGATCGGTTTTCGGGCCCGTGATCAATTCGAGCAAACGCATGTAACGCACCGGGTTGAAAAAGTGCGTGATCATGAAGTTCTTAGCGAAAGCTTCCGGCATGCCTTGGATCAATTGAGCCAAAGGAATGGTGGAGGTATTCGAGGACAAAATCGTCGTCGGTTTGCGCACGGTGTCGATCTTGTTATAAAGCGCGCGCTTCACTTCGATATTTTCCAAAACGACTTCGATGATCCAATCGACATCGCTCAACTTATTGAGGTCGTCATCGACATTGCCGATGGAGATATTGTCGGCCAGCGACGGATGCATAAAATAAGCGGGCGATCCTTTCAGACGATCAAGCGCCTTCTTCGCCAGCATGTTGCGATCGGCAGCATCCTTCGGCACGATGTCGAGCAAAAGAACGGGCACGCCCGCGTTGGCGATATGCGCCGCAATTTGGCTCCCCATAACACCGGAACCAATGACGGCAACTTTACGAATCTCGGATGACATTTCGATAATCTCCTTGATGAAAGGAAGGGAGCCACGACGGGCTCAGAAGGTAGGTAACTTGCCCTCTCTTATGCCTCATGAAGGTTGAAGAAATGTTTAAGTTGCACCGCACACAAGGGCACCCAACCTCTTCTTATCTCAAGAAAAAGCCGCATAAGGTTGATTTTTCTATCGAATCTTTCGATGAAACTTTTGCGAGTTTAAGCGGTTTTTAGGTATCCTGTGCTTATAGTGAAGCTGAATATCCCGGCGTTTATTGAAGGCAGGCCCTTTTGAAATGAACGATCATTCCTCCGATTCTTCCCGGCGCGTCGTTGACAGCTGCTTTTCGACACGGCTTAAAATTATCGGCGCTGGCGCTGGCGCGGCCCTTGTGACCTATGCTATTGGCGATATAACCGCCCTGCTCAAAGCATCGGCCATCATTTCTTTAGGCTGGTATGCCCATTACCGCGTTACGACGCGTCAAGAGCGGATTGAAAAAGCGAAGCAAGCTTTGATCAAGGCCTCCCAGAGCACGCCTTTGGACGATCTGCTTGAAAGGTGCGTCGATGCCTTTACCTCTATTGTTCGGCCTAGCTTGGTCGAACTAAGCTCCTGGTTCAAACCAGACGCAAGCGTGTCCACCGATCCCAACGATTTACAAAGCCGCTATGCCAACCGAACGTTCACGGTTCAAAAACCGGGCACGAGCGAGCCGCCACCTTCCGTCAAGGTCACGCGCCTCGGCGTCAAACAACCTTCGACCTTGGGCCCCGCCAAGGAAATGTGCGACGTCGGCCAGAATAAATGGGAGCCTAAACCGCAAAAAGTTCATGGTATCCCCGTCGATCGCGAATTCGCCGTCAATCCAACGGCTCAAGCACGTCCAGCCCAAGCACGCCCTGCCAAGGTGGTTCCCGAAGACTTAACGACACGGCTGGAACGTCACCATCTTGAAGAAATTCGCAAGCAGCTTATTAAAAATGGCAAAATTCCCGCCGCCGCCCCGACGCGATAGGCTTTTTTGCCGCTTCCTGTTGCCCTTCCCCGCTTTCTGTCCTAAAACCAAAGGCTCCCTTAAGGAGCTTTTTGTTTAACCAAGGATTTATGCGATGAAAAAATTCAATGTCGCCGTCGTCGGCGCAACCGGAAGTGTTGGCCAGGAAATTCTTAAAACGCTCGCGGAGCGCGCCTTCCCGGTGGACAAGGTCACGGCTTTGGCCTCGCATGAATCCGTTGGCCGCCAAGTCAGCTTTGGCGAAGACAAAGTTTTGGACATCGAATGTCTTGAGCATTTCGATTTCAAGGGCGTCGATATTTGCCTTTCGTCCGCTGGCGCTGCCGTTTCGGCTTCGTTCGCGCCACGCGCCGCTGCTGCGGGCTGCGTCGTGATCGACAACACGTCACAATTCCGCATGGACCCGGACGTGCCGCTCGTCGTGCCAGAGGTCAATCCCGAAGCCATCGCCGATTACAAAAAGCGCCACATCATCGCCAATCCGAATTGTTCGACGATCCAAATGCTTGTTGCGCTCAAACCGCTTCATGACGCGGCGAAGATCAAGCGCATTGTCGTTGCGACCTATCAGGCCGTCAGCGGCGCCGGGCATGAAGCAATGGACGAACTTTTCACGCAAACCCGCGCGATCTATGTCAACGATCCGATGGAAAAAGAAGTCTTCCATAAGCAAATTGCGTTCAATGTCATTCCACAAATCGACGCCTTCATGGACGACGGCTCGACCAAAGAAGAATGGAAAATGGCCGTTGAGACTAAGAAAATCCTCGACACCAAGATCAAAGTCTCTGCGACGTGCGTGCGCGTGCCTGTTTTCATTGGCCATGCCGAAGCCATCAATGTCGAGTTTGAAAATGAGATATCGGCAACCGAAGCCCGCTTTTTGCTCAAAAAAGCGCCGGGCGTCACGCTCGTCGACCATAAGCACGAAGACGGGTTCGTCACGCCGGTCGAATGCACGGGCGAAGACGCGGTTTTCGTCAGCCGTATTCGTGAGGACATCTCGGTCGAAAATGGCTTGAACCTGTGGGTCGTCGCAGACAATCTGCGCAAAGGCGCGGCGCTGAACGCGGTTCAAATCGCCGAAATCCTCATTAAAAAATATCTGTAGAAAGCCGCCAACCTTTCTCCCCTACGCAGCCGCCACCTGCGTGGGGTTACATGCGCAGAGCGGTTGTTGTTAACGGCATAGCCATTCGTAATCATCGTCATTCCGGGGCGTCCGCAGGACGAACCCGGAATCCCATTTGGTTTCTTTTTTTACTCCCTCATACGCCGGGCGCGCCGCCTGCGCGGAGCGGTTTTTTAAGAACGTCCCAGCCGTTATCCCCTTCCGTCACTCCCGCGCAGGCGGGAGTCTAGGGCCAATAAAACAAACGGTTGTTCTTATAGTCCTGGATTGCTTCGCTTCCCCCTACGCCCCTACGGGGCTTCGGCGCGACAAGTCGCTCGCAAGGACGTCCTCATTAAGAACCACCGTCATTTCCGCGAAAGCGGAAATCCCGTTTCTTTTTTTGTTTAGAAACCAAATGGGATTCCGGTTTCACGCTACGCGTGCCCCGGAATGACGCTAGTTGTTATGACAGGGCCGTTCGTAACAACCGATTCACGCATGCGGCCCCGCGCAGGTGGCGTCATCCCGAACAAACGGCCAGCGTAGGCGGAGCCGCGCCGATCCGGGATCCAGCGGGCCTTTCCGTCTAGAAACTTGAACGTTATTTTTGCCTTCAGCGCAGCCTGAATTCCGACTTGCGTCGGAATGACGCCTCATTTTTTAGCCCTAGCATTTACGCGCGCATTCATTCCTTAAGGAAAAAGATTCAAAATTAACCATAATGCATTGCATTTTATAGAACTTTATTCGTTCCGTAATCAATATAAGACATAATGCTTAGTAGGAAGAGATTCGTCCTAGAGCGAATGAAGGTTTTTAAAGGAGGTTTTTATGTCCACAGAAATCGGCGTCATCTCGACACAAGCCGCGCAAGTGCAAGTTACGCCGCAACCGGCCGCCCAGCCCGCCGCAGCGGTGCAAGCGACCCAGGCACAAACGCCTCCTCCACCGCCACCACCCGTAGAAAGTGGCCGTGGCACCCAAGTCGATAAGACTGCGTAAAGCGCGCGCTTTAAGAACTGAAGAAATGGCGAGAGATGGGAGCCTTCCTATCCCTCGCCTTTTGTCGTAAACCCGTCCGCGTTTGGCTCATCCGAAAAAAGAAAGTTCAATGGTCCAAAATTTTTTACGCCACATTGACGCGTGCACACGGCACGATCCCGCCGCGTTTGTTCCCTTTTGCATCGCAAACAAACAACCGGGCTGGGTCCGTCGTGATTTTCTGCCCCTTATCACATCCGTCAAAGGGTTCGCTTTTGATGGCGCGGCTTTGCGCCTTTGCCCGGCGTCCGATACGCCCGAAGAGCGCACGCAGGCGCTGAACGAGGCCACGGCTGTTCTTTCCGCGCACTTTAACGTACCGCCACGCGCTGAGATTTATCCCGTCGTCGAACAATGGGGTGAAGAACCCTTGGCCGAAATCGACCGCGCCGCCATTCCATGGTTTGGCACGCCTGGTTTTGGCGTTCACGTCAACGGCTATGTCCGCCAACCGGATGGCCTTTATCTTTGGATTGCCGAGCGCGCCATGGATCGTGAAATCGATCCGGGCAAGCTCGATAACATGATCGGCGGCGGCCTGCCGCTTGGCCTTACCATCGAGGAAAATTTCGCAAAAGAAGCTTGGGAAGAAGCAGGCCTCACGCCCGACATCGTGGCGCAAGGCCAGCGCGTCGCTACCTTGCATTATAGGGTCGATATGATGAAGGGCGTGCGCAACGACACGCTTTTCGTTTTCGATCTTGAAATGCCCGCAACGCTCATACCGCGCAACACGGATGGCGAAGTCGGCGCGTTCACGCTCATGCCCGCCGCCAAAGTCGTCGATATCGTCGCGCAAACGGATCGCTTTAAGTTCAACTGCAATCTCGTTTTGATCGATTTCTTCCTGCGCCACGGGCTCATCGGTCCCGCACACCCAGCCTATGATTCCTTGTTTGCCGCGCTTAACCCGATCAGAGCATAAGCCCGCCGCCGCACGTCCTCAGGCGAAACGCCCGCCTCGCGAAGCGAACGCAACGTAGCGCCCTTGTCGCGCTTGGCAAAGCGCCGTCCCTGCGCGTCACGCGCAAGCGGATGATGCAGATAGCGCGGCGTCGGCAAATCCAGTAATTTTTGCAAAAGCACATGAACAGCCGTCGCGGCAAAAAGATCTTCGCCGCGCGTCACAAGCGTGACACCTTGCAGCGCATCGTCAACAGTCACGCTCAAATGATACGACGTCGGCACATCCTTACGCGCCAGAACCACGTCGCCAAAAAGTTCGGGGTGCGCTTCAATCCGGCCCTTGCCTTCTTCCTCCCAAAAGAGAGGCCCAACGCTTGCCAAAGCTTTTGCGCTATCAAGCCGCCAAACAGGCGCACGCGTCGCGGCCAGCGCTTCGCGTTCAGTCTCCGTCAAATGTTTGCATGTGCCGGGGTAAAGCGGGCCTTCGCTCCCCGCACCTTCCTGCGGGGCAGAGGCCGAAGCGACCGCTTCGCTTTCGATTTCCTTGCGCGTGCAATAACACGGATAAAGAAGCCCGCGTCCGCGCAAGCATTCAAACGCCCGCGCGTAATCGTCCAAATGCTGGGCTTGACGGCGCACAGGAACGGGCCAGCTCAGGCCAAGCCAATGCAGATCGTCATAAATTTGTTCGATAAAAGGTAGGCGGCAACGGCCCGGATCAATATCCTCAATGCGCAGCAAAAAGCTGCCGCCCGCCGCGCGCGCCTTTTCAAACGCAAGCAGCGCCGAAGCCGCATGGCCCACATGCAGCTCACCCGTTGGACTGGGCGCAAAACGCGTGACGATCATGGATGTTTCCGCACAGCGCGCGGCGCTTCTTTTTGAACTTCATAGAGACGCGCTTTACCCAAAAACGGCATTTCAACACGCTTCAGCCAGGCAGGAACCTGCCCCGCCACCAATTGCTGCGCAAACGTCTGGCTGCCTTTTTCAACCGTACCATCCTGCCAAACGCGCGTATCCGTCTGCTCCGCCTTGTACAAAGTCGGCAAATCCTCGCAGGTTAAAACCAGATCGATCTTGTCCTGCCGCGCAATGGCCAAGGCCTCTTCCGGTTTGTGCGCTTGAAAGAAACGAAGCGAATCCAAATTGCCGCGCACGTTCGTGTGATAAGGCGCAGCCATCGCTTCGTGCTTCGTATGGAAAAGGATCAGCGCGCCTTCGTTCATCATGTTCATGATCCGGTGCGGACGGTCACCGTAAAGGCTGGGCAGATTCAAAACCTGCCACAGACCAGCGGGCACGCAAGCATCGTGCGCTTGGATCGTAACAGGAAAAAGCAAAACGCCTTCGCTGAACGAACGCGTATCTGACGAAGCCGGGATCAGCACGCCCGCCAAAGGCCCCACAAGCAGCAAAAGATAAAGCTCCGCATAGGCCATCTTGCGCCCGCGATAGGTGGCGCGAACAGAGGCCAAACCGCGCTCCAGCAAAGCGGTGAGCGGTGCCAGCGCAAAAAGGTTCGCGTAAAGCTCAACCCGCACCTGATAGAAGACCGTCAAAACGATGGCCGCGAGCAAAAGAAGCGATGCCAAGCACCATTTCCAAATCTCATCGCCTTCGGCCTTCATCATAAAAGCAAGGCTTGCTCCCAAACCTAAAAGCGGCATGAACAACGTGCCAAAGAAAGAGCCATAGCTGATGCTTGATTTGATCAGCGGCACAGCCTCGGTGATAAAGGCAAACATCACCTTGGCCAAGGCGGGGTCCATCCCGCCATAGGGCCCGGCGGCCAAAGCCGGAAAACGCGTCAAAAACCCGGCGAAGCAAAGCCCCGCCGCCGCGAACCCCACAAGCCAGCGTACGAAAGCCCAAGGCGTTAGCGAAGCCAAAACCAAAGCCGTCAACGCCACGGCGATTGCGCCCGCTATCGCGACGTAAAGCGCGGAATAGGCCAAAAGGTTCATCGCGCCATAGGCAGCAGGCGCAACGGTGACGACCAAAAAGAACGCCGCAAAAACATAAAGGCTCGCCCCAAAGACCAGCGCCGCCTTGGCAAAGCCGCGCCCCTTCATCATGAGCCAAAAGCCGACCCATCCCGACAAAGCCAAAAGCCACGGCAGCGTTTCAAGCGCGATTGCTTGCCCGAGCGCCAAAAGAAAACCCGCGGCAACAGCGTCACGCGCGCGATCAGGACGCTCCATCAAACGAACGATGAAGCCAAGCGCCAGCGCCACCAGCATCAAAGCCAACCCATGATGATCGACGCGGCCCGGCGAAAATTCCATCGTCACGGGCAAAGCGAACAAAACGACATAAGCGCTGGCCCGCGCAAAATCGCGCGAGGCAAAACGCGCGGCAAGGAACCTCACCGCACCAAGGAAAAACGCAAACAAGACAAGCGGCCAAACAGCAGCCGCACTCGTCGCCGCCGCCACCCACGAAAGCCCCAACGCGTGAAGCGGCGCGATCAACGCGGCCAAAGGCAGCTCGGCCAGACGGGAATAATGGATGGCCACACCCTCAGGTGGCGCAAGGCGATGCAGGAAAGGATCAAACCAGTTTTGTCCCTGCAGCCATTCGACCACACGCGTCAAATGGACAGCATCGTCGGAATCGCCAAAGCTGCCGCGTAAAATCGCGCTGTCGGGATGTACTAAATAGCACCAAACGAAAAAGCCCCAGACGAAAAAGGCTAAGCCTCGAAACGGTCGGTGGAACGCACCGGTCAAGGAAGCTATCAGACGCGATTGAGCCATGGTTTGAGTCGCCCTTTTCATGAAAACGAGGCCGAAAGTAACATTTTGCCCGGATTCTGACAAAGCCAATTGCACACCCGCGCCCGAAAGAGCAAAATCCGCCCGCCTTTTCCATCGATTCTTTGTTTTGGGGGAACTATGCCTCTCGACGACCTTACCATCGCTCGCCAAACCAAGCTTTCTCCCATCGAAGATATTGCGGCCAAAATCCCCCTTCCCGCCGAAAGCCTGTTTCGCTATGGCCCCTTTAAAGCCAAGATCGACAGCCGCGCGCTTGCTGCGCTGCCGCCCGAACGCAAGGCCAAGCTGATCCTTGTCACCGCCATCAGCCCCACACCCGCAGGCGAAGGCAAAACAACGACAACTATCGGCCTTGGCGACGCGATGGCGCGGATCGGCAAAAAAACTTTGATCTGTTTGCGTGAGCCTTCGCTGGGCCCCTGCTTTGGCATGAAGGGCGGCGCCACGGGCGGCGGCAAGGCGCAAGTCGCACCGATGGACGAAATTAACCTGCATTTCACGGGCGATTTTCACGCGATTACGGCGGCGAATAATCTACTGGCCGCGATGATCGACAATCATATTTATTGGGGCAACGAACAAAAAATAGATCCCAGCAAAATCACGTTTCATCGCGTGATGGATATGAACGACCGCGCGCTCAGGCAAATCGTCGTGGGCCTTGGCGGCAATGGCCAAGTCCGCGAAGACGGTTTCGACATCACCGTGGCCTCTGAGGTTATGGCGATTTTCTGTTTGGCCCGCTCGATCCATGATCTTGAAAAACGGCTCGGCCAAATCATCGTCGCGCAGCGTTTCGACAAAAGCTTTGTCCGCGCTAAAGACATCAAAGCCGAACGCGCCATGGCGGCCTTGTTGCGCGACGCGTTCCAACCGAACCTTGTCCAAACGCTTGAAGGCACGCCGACCTTTATTCACGGTGGCCCGTTCGCCAATATCGCACACGGCTGCAATTCCGTGATCGCAACCGATACAGCGATGAAGCTGGCCGATTACGTCGTGACCGAAGCCGGATTCGGCGCCGACCTCGGCGCAGAAAAATTTCTCGATATCAAATGCCGCCAAGCTGGTCTAAGCCCCGACGCGCTTGTTCTTGTCGCAACGGCCCGCGCGCTTAAAATGCACGGCGGCGTCGCCAAAAGCGACCTCAACGCGGAAAATCCCGCCGCGATCGAAAAAGGCCTCGCCAACCTTATCTGCCACGTCGAAAACCTTCAGAAATACGGCGTGCCCGTTGTCGTGGCGATCAACCATTTCACGTTGGATACCGAGGCGGAAACGCGCGTGATCCGCGAAGCTTGCGCCAAGCTTGGCGTGCCCTGCCATTTCTGCAGCCATTGGGCCGATGGCGGCGCAGGCGCAGAAAGTTTAGCCCGCGACGTTGTCGCGCTGGCGGACAGCGGCAAGGCGAAGTTCCAAACGCTGTATCCCGATGCGATGCCGCTTGAGGAAAAAATGCGGACGGTCGCGCGTGAGATTTATCGCGCCAAAGATATCGCCCTTACGCCCGCCGCGCAAAAGAAGCTCGTCGCCTTTGAAAAGGAAGGCTATGGCGCTTTGCCCGTTTGTATGGCCAAAACGCAATACAGCCTTTCCGCCGATCCGTCTTTGCTTGGCGCGCCCAAGGATCATATCGTGCCGATCCGCGACGTGCGGCTTTCGGCTGGCGCAGGTTTTGTCGTCGCGCTCTGCGGTGAGATCATGACCATGCCCGGCCTTTCGCGCGATCCGGCAGCGCACCGCATTTATGTGGATGAAAAGGGCTTGATCGAAGGTTTGTTCTAAAAAAAACAGCCTCTTAACCTTAACGCAAAGAACAATCGTGACGTTTGCGCCGAGCCCCATCCTTGGCCTATAATGACGGCGTTTACTCCCGATGAAACGGACTTTTCACGATGCGGCTCCTTATTTGGTTCTGTTCGCTGCCGATCTTTGCGGCAGCTTTGAACTTTGCGCTTCAAAACCGCGCGCCTGTTTCGCTGAACTTCTGGCCGTTTGACGCGACGGCGATGGTGCCGCTTTCGCTCCTTTCCGTCGGGCTTTTCGTCTTTGGCTTTATCGCGGGTCTTTTGATCGCGGGTCTTTTTCATATCCGCCCTTTTTTCGAGCGCCGCGCTCTGCGCAAACAAGTCGCGGGCCTGAGCGCCCAACTCGAAGCCAAAGAAAAGGAGCTGGCCAGCGGCCCTGTCTGCGGCCCGACAATCCTTTCGCAAGGACGCTATCAACGCGTCACGATTCCACCCGCCGAACCCGCCCCCAAACGGCGCTGGTTCTTTTTCAAAGGAAAATAACATGACAAACCAAAGCCCGGTCTTCTGCGCTATCGACACAAAAGACCCCGCCAAGGCCCAAGGCCTCGCCAAAAGCCTGCATGGCGTTGTCGGCGGCATTAAGCTCGGCCTTGAATATTTCATGGCCAACGGCCCGCAAGGCTATGCGCCTTTTGTCGGCACGGACCTGCCTCTTTTCGTCGATGTTAAATTGCACGACATTCCCAATACGGTCGCAGGCGGCATTGCTTCGCTTTTGCCTTTGCAACCAGACTTCATCACGATCCATACGTCCGGCGGCCCCGCCATGATGAAGGCAGCGGCGCAGGCAGCGGACAAGGCGCAAAGCAAACGCCCCAAGATCCTTGGCGTGACCGTTTTGACAAGCCTTGATGCCAACGACCTTCGCGCCGTCGGCCAGAACCCGGACACAGAAGGACAAGTCAAACGCTTAGCCCTTCTTGCCAAAGAGTGCGGCCTTGACGGCATCGTGTGTTCGCCCGTCGAAGTCAAAATGCTGCGCGAAACGTGCGGCCCCGATTTGATTTTGATGGTTCCGGGCATTCGTCCAGCTTGGGCAGCGACAGGCGATCAAAAGCGCGTGATGACGCCGCGCGAAGCCATCGACGCAGGCGCGACCTATCTCGTCATCGGGCGCCCCATTACGGGCGCGGACGATCCCGCCGCCGCCGCGCGCCGCATCAACGACGAACTGGCCGCATGAGCCTCATGATCAAAATTTGCGGCCTTACCGAACCTGTCGGCCTTGCCGCTGCACTTGAAGGCGGCGCGGATTTTCTCGGCTTTATCTTTTGCGAGAAAGGCGTCAGCCGTTGCTATGTCGAGCCGGAGGAAGCCGCCGCCTTGCTTGAGGCCTGCCCGCATCCAGTCGCCGCCTCTTTTCCGAAGATCGTAGGGGTTTTCCGCAATCAATCGAATGCCGATATCCTGCGCGTTCTGGATCATGTCGCTCTTGATTACCTGCAGCTTCATGGCGATGAAACGCCCGCGCGCGTCGCTGAAATCAAACGGGTGACAGGCAAACCCGTCATCAAGGTTTTTCGCGTCGCCGCGCAAGAGCATTTGGCCGCCCTGCCCGATTATGCAAGCGTAGCGGATATGTATTTGTTCGACACGCTGACGTCCGGCCCAACCGCAGGCGGCACGGGAAAAAGCTTTGATTGGAACCTGATGCGTTCGCTGCGGATCGAAAAAGAATGGCTTTTGGCCGGTGGCCTCAACGCCAGCAATCTTGCGCAGGCCGTCGCCACTTCAGGCGCGCGGATTGTTGACGTTTCCTCTGGCGTTGAAAAACCAAGCGCCGCGCACGAACGCCGGATCAAAGACCCAGAAAAAGTTCGCACGCTCTTACGTCTTGCTCACAATTTATAAACAGTCTCAAGCGCAGGCGGACGTATATCGATGGGAAGCCCACGCGTTTTGCGACGGAGCGCGCGCCCTGCATGGATAAGCGCATAAAGGCTGATGCCCGCGCCAATGACCGATCCGATAACACTTCCGCCATGTGTTCCCAAAAACACGCCGGATGCGCAGGAAGCGCTGAAAAGCGAAGCGAACAAAACCGTTTCGCAAACTTCTTTTTTGGCTTTTTTTAGAGCGCTATCACGGAACATGCTTTTCTCCTTCTCTTACGGTGCAGGCGAAGCCGATTGAGGAACGAAAACAGGCTTCGTATGATTTCGAATTCCCAAAATAGAGGCTACCGTTTTAAGGCCACCCGCGGCGGCCCCCACCAAAAATCCGGCCACCAAAATAGAGGCGTTCGGTTTAGCAATATAAGAAACCAGGCTAGCAAGCCCCAAAGAAGCGCCAACAGTCGAGCTGATCGCCACCGAACAAAGATCTCCTCGGACGCGTTGCCATAGCGACTGTGCCGGAGACGTTTTGGCTTTCGTAACAGGCGCACTATCTAAAACAGCGCGACGAACCTTAAGGGCGGCAACGAGTGTCATACCAGCAATGACAACGGCGCCCATTGAAAAGGCATCCCCAGCCATTTTCATAAGGGGCAGACCCGAAGCGACCTCTTTGATGAGCGGAGCCACCAATCCCCGTCAAAACGGCCATCGACGAGCCAAGCGTCACCGCCACGACGTTATCGCTGACTCGATCCCAAAGAGTTTGGATCTCAGACGGCTTGCTTTGCGAAACTGTCCTGTTGGCCATGACGGGCAACCTCTTGAAAAAAAGGCTCTATTGCAATACGAGAAATTATATCACTTTTTATAACATGATTATTACTTTCATATGCTTAAAATAGCGGCCTCATGCGCCAATTTCCTTTATTCCCAGCGCCGTCTCCGCTATAACGCGGGGCATGAAAGATACGCCCCAAATCCCGAATTCCTTGCGCCAAGCCCCTGACGAAGCTGGCCATTTTGGCCCTTACGGTGGACGTTATGTCGCCGAAACGCTGATGCCGCTCGTCCTTGAGGTCGAAAAAGCCTACAAGGCGGCCAAGGCCGATCCCTCTTTCCAGGCCGAGCTTGATTATTATCTCAAGCATTACGTTGGCCGCCCCTCGCCGCTTTATTACGCACCACGCCTGACCGAACGTTTCGGTGGCGCGAAAATTTATCTCAAGCGCGAAGAGCTGAACCACACGGGCGCGCACAAAATCAACCATTGCATGGGCGAAGTCCTTCTTGCCAAGCGCATGGGCAAAACGCGTATCATCGCGGAAACCGGCGCAGGCCAGCACGGCGTGGCCACAGCCACCGTCGCGGCTTTGTTCAACCTGCCCTGCGTTGTTTACATGGGTGAGTTGGACATAGAACGGCAAAAGCCGAACGTTTTCCGCATGAAGCTTTTGGGCGCAGAAGTTCGCCCCGTGAAAAGCGGCTCACGCTCGCTCAAGGACGCGATGAACGAAGCGATCCGCGATTGGGTCAGCCATGTGGACGATACGTTCTACATTTTGGGAACCGTCGGCGGCCCGCATCCCTATCCCGCCATGGTGCGTGACTTTCAATCCATCATCGGCCGCGAAACGCGCGCGCAGTTGATGGAAGCCGAAGGCCGCGGGCCGGATTCGCTCGTTGCCTGCGTCGGCGGTGGTTCGAACTCCATCGGCCTGTTCCATGAATTCCTTGATGACCCCGACGTCGCCATCCATGCGGTTGAAGCCGCTGGCTATGGCATTACAACGGGCCAACATGCCGCCGCGCTGACAGGTGGCCATGCGGGCATTTTGCACGGCATGCGCAGCTATTTCCTTCAAGACGACGACGGCCAAATCCAAGAGGCTTATTCGATTTCGGCGGGCCTTGATTATCCCGGCGTCGGGCCAGAGCATGCCTGGCTACACGACAATGGGCGCGTTAATTATGTTTCCGTCACCGATGACGAAGCGCTTGAGGCCTTTCAGCTTTGCACAAAGCTTGAAGGCATTATCCCAGCGCTGGAGCCTTCGCACGCCTTGGCCTATGTTGCCAAGCTTGCCCCCACCCTGCCCAAAGACCATTTGATGGTCGTCAATCTTTCCGGTCGTGGCGATAAAGATATCTATACCGTCGCCAGCCGTTTGGGAGTCACGATCTGATGAACGAAACAAATCGCATCGACACGCGCTTCGCTTCTTTGAAGGCCGCGAACAAGAAAGCTTTTATTCCGTTCCTGACGGCGGGCTTTCCGAACCTTGAGCTCTTTGCGCAGATTCTCGAAGGTCTGCCCGGCGCTGGCGCAGACCTCATCGAAATCGGCATGCCTTTTTCTGATCCGATGGCCGATGGCCCCTCCATCCAAGCCGCCAATTTGCGCGCCTTTAAGGCGGGCATTAAAACGACAAAGATTTTGGAATTTGTGCGCGCCTTCCGCAAAAAAGATCAAGAAACGCCGATCATTTTGATGGGGTATTATAATCCGCTCTATAGTTACGGCATCATGCGCTTTCTTGACGATGCGCAAAAAGCGGGCGTGGACGGCTTTATCGTTCCTGACCTGCCCCCCGAAGAAGATTTGGAATTGCGTGAACCCTGCGAAAAGCGCGAGCTACGCCTGATCCGTCTGATTACGCCGACGACGGATGACGAACGGTTGACGAAGATTTTAGATCGCGCCAACGGCTTTCTTTACAACGTTTCCGTCGCAGGCATCACGGGCAGCAAAAGCGCCCATGCCGCCGACCTCAAGACGCATATTGAACACATTCGTACGCGCTCCCCCCTTCCCGTTTGCATCGGGTTCGGCGTCGGCACGCCAGAGCAAGCTCACGAAATGGCCACCATCAGCGATGGGGTAATTGTCGGCAGCGCCATCCTTAACCATATTGCGCGCAGCATCGACGTGATGGATCAAATCGCGCCGGACACCGTCGCAAGCGCGCTTGCTTTTGTACGCACGCTCGCCGATGGCGCGCATCAAGGTTAACGGCAAGAAAGCAAAAGCTGCGTCGTTGACTTTACGATGATCTATCCCTTACGTTCTAGGGTTAGGATATTTCATAATCAAAGGCGCTTATTATGACTTCTTCAGCCACGATTCAAAAAATTGAATCCCTTATTGCCGAACTTAAAGATTATGCCGAAAAGGGACCGTTGGGGAGCAAGGAACGCTCCTATGGAATCTTGAAGAAGAAGATCCGCAGCGCGACACGTAGCGACCTTGAGCGCCTTAAACTCAGCGCGCAGACGCTATGCTTTTTTGCGCAGGAAAAAACGGCGACCGATCCTCTTTTGGCCTGTGCAAGCCTTGTCAAAGAATCCAAAGCACGCGTCCTGGCCAGCGATTTGACGAACAAGACCAAAGACGAAGCTTTGCTTGCCGTAACCGCAAGCCTTTCTTTTGCCCTTGCAGAAATGTCCGAGCGCGCACCGGCCTATAGCGCAAATTATCATTTTTCGCATTCCGTTTTCGATTTGCTTGGTGGCCTACGCAAAAACGGCCTTTGGCAAAACTGCCTCAACGATATGAAAGATGCCGCTTCTCGCGAACAAGCTGTGGAAACGATGCTTGTCGTCAGCGGCAGTGCGCCCAACTTGCGGGGCAAAATTCTCCATTTCGCCATCAACGACGTTCTTGAGGCCCGCAAATCCTTAGGCACAGCTGGTCAAAACAAACGCCTTAAATACCTTATGAAGTTCACAGGGCCTTCGCGCGAGGCAGAAAAACGCATCATCGGCCTTTTGCGCAAGAACGGCCTCGACCGCTAGGGGCAAGTCCCTAAGATCAGGCCTTTTGTTGCGGGGGTCTCTTCTTATGAGCCGGAGCCTTAGGGGGCGCGGCAACTTCCAGGACAGGCGCCGCCACGGGCTGCTGCTGAGGTACTGGGGCAATGGCCGCCTCCTGAAGCACGACAGCCGCCTCTGGCGCGGTCTGCAAAGGTATGACGGCACCAACTGGCGCTTGCCCCTCATAGCGATGATAGACCACACGTTGCGGGAACGGAATCTCGATAGACTCTTCGTCAAAGCGCAATTTAAGCCTGAGCAAATAGGCACGACGCACTTCCCATTGTTTGCCGCCAAAGGTCTTGATCCGGCAACGCAGAACGACAGCGGAATCGCCCAAGGATTCGACACCCATAATTTCCGTTGGCGCGAGGATTTTCGTAGCGAAGGCTTCTTCCTTGGCCATCGCATCGCCAACCTCAACCATAATCTTCATAGCTTTCTTGAGATCGCACGAATAAGAAACGCCAACATCCATCATGGCATAGGCGAAGCCTTTTGATGAGTTGACGATCCGCGAAATTTCGCTGAACGGCAGAATATGGAGATTGCCTTCATTGTCACGCAGCCGGACGGTGCGGATATTCATGCTTTCGACCACCCCCGCATTGTCACCGATGGCAACGATATCGCCAACCGAGATATTGTCCTCAAGAATGATAAACAAGCCTGTCAGGAAATCCTTGACCAACGTCTGCGACCCGAAGCCAACGGCGACGCCCAAGACGCCAGCGCCAGCGAGCAACGGCCCCGTATTGATCCCAAGTTCAGACAAAGTCACGACACCAGCGATGAGGCTCATACCGGCAAGCGCGGCATAACGCGCCATCGGCAAAAGGGTTTTCGCGCGCGCACCCGCTTCAATCGGGCGGCCCCATGCGTCACACTTGTTCAGTTTTCGTTCGACCGCCGCATGGATAAGTTCGTACAAAAAGGCCAAGCCCAGAACGGTTGAACCGATCGAGAAAGTCGAACCCAAAATCCGCTGGCCCCAGGCGCTTGAGATGATCGCATTCATATCCTCGCCCCACGACGCGGCAACGATCCCAAGACCAACAATCAAAGCCAAGATTTTTAAAACGATCCGCAAAATCGGACGGAAAAGACCGAAATCAGCCCCTTCCTTCTTTTTGACCGAAAGACGAACGGCCATAAAGAAAGCAAAGCGGATCAAAAGCAGCGCGAAAAGCGTGCCCACCGTTCCCTTTTGCATCGTGATAAACCCGCCCGAAGGGCCAAGCATCGTCACGAAATAGCCGATGATCAGGTAGCCAATGGCCAAAACATGCCATGTGCGCGCAAGCCAAAGGCGCAAGTTACCGATCAGTGATTGGTGCGCCTGCGCCGCCGAAAGATCACCCCGGATTGTCGAAGAAACAAGCGAGCGCTTTTGTAAAATAACGATAATCGTCATCACAACGATGGCCAAAGCCATCAGGCTTCGAAACCCATAGATCGCCGCCGACGGCACTTTGACGACATTAGCAATATCAATCAAAAAATAGCCGAACAGCATGATCGCCGCGTACCAAGTGACCCACGATTGGATATAGGACGCATGCGCCGGTTCGATGGCAATCAGGCGAAGACTCGCCGAACGGGGCATAAACAAAAGCCGCAGGCCTAGCCGCACAAAACGCATCAAGGCCGCTGCATAAACGAACGAGAAAACGATAAAGCGGACGAGTTTACTAGGGTCGTTGTAATCGACAATGCCTGCTGCCGCCGCAACGTAAACCAAAATGGGGATCACAGAGACGACGAGCCAAGCCAAAAGGCCAAGCGATTTTGTCAGCCATGTGCCATAGGTCCCTTTATAAAGGCGGCGACGCACAGGCAAGAGAAGCAAATCGAGGCACCAACCGACAAGAAAAGCGCCGCCCATTGCCAGAAGCATGAGTGTGCCCGTGTCGATCCAACGTTGGGCAAAGGCCGGGTTGTTGGCCTGATCGCTGACCCAAACGGAGAATTGCGGCAAAGCGGCAAAGTTATCGACGAAATCCGCCGTACCCGAAACCAGAACCTTCGCCGTGCTGAAAATCAAACCCAGCGCGCGCGTCCCGAACGTTTCTTGCGGTTCGATCTCAACGTTCGCTTCGCCGGTTACGAGTTCCTGAATCTGCTGGCCGATCTCAGCCGCGGCAGGCATAAAGCTTGTAGGAGACGGCGCAGCGCCCGCTTGCATCGGGGCGGCCAGAGCTATACTTGACGTCAAAGCTACAAAAGCCAGAACCATCAAAAGACGGATCGTTTTCATTCTTCTTTTCACCTTACAGAAGGGAGCCTACGGAAATCCAAAACGACGCACGAATAACCACAGATTGGCCGATCTTAAGCCGTCAATCAATCTTCTAGGGAGCGATGAGGGCAAAAATGCGCCCACAATCGTACAAGTTCATGACAATATCATAAATAAATCATTGTTTCATTGTCTCTTTTTCGATTTCTCTTGAAAAAGATCGCAAGGCAACCCATATCAGAAGCACCTGCAACTCGTTTTTGAAAGAGGCTGCTTTCCATGGTTGATCCGTTCTTCCAAACCGCCGACGTTTCCCGCCCCGCTGCGGAAGGCCGCGTCGATGCCGGTCTGCGTACGCATATGCGGCGTGTATTCAATTACATGGGCGGTGGGCTGGCCCTGACGGGCCTCGTCGCCTTTCTGACGGCGAACACGCCGCTGGCTTATTTGGTTTTTGGCACGCCGCTTAAATGGCTGGCGATGCTCGCACCGTTCGCCTTCATCTTCTACATGAACATCAAGCTCCAAAGCATCAGCGCCGCACGGGCACAGACGCTCTTTTGGCTGTTCTGCGGCACGATGGGCTTGTCGATGGCGTCCGTCTTTATGGTCTTTACAAATGCCAGCATCGCCCGCGCCTTTTTCATCACGGCGGCGACTTTTAGCGGCATGAGCCTGTGGGGCTATGTGACCAAGAAAGACCTGACGAGCTTTGGCGCTTTCTTAATGATGGGCTTTCTGGGCCTCTTTATTGCGATGATCGTGAACATGTTCATGGGATCGAGCATGCTGCAATGGATGGTTTCGGTGGCTGGCGTTTTCATTTTCACGGGCCTGACAGCCTATGATGTGCAAACGATCAAATACTCCTATAGCTCCAGCTGGGGGACGGAAGCCGAAGGTAAGCTTGCCGTCATGAGCGCGCTTCAGCTTTATCTTAACTTCATCAACGCCTTCCAGTTCCTCTTGAGTCTTGTCGGCGACCGCCGCTAAGCCTCCTTGGAATTCGCAAGGATTTTTTTAAAGACCCTGCCCTTCTGGCAGGGTCTTTTTTTTCATTTCCACTCTTGCACCTTTTAGAATTTCAGGCATTATCGAGCACCGCAGGCTAGCATGAGCCTGCCGGGTGAAATGGTTGCGATCCGACATATCCTCAGCGACCGCGATAGAAGGACGTGCAGACGATGCGTGGAACAGTTAAATGGTTTAATGCCACCAAAGGTTTTGGCTTTATTGCCCCGGACGGCGGAAGCAAAGATGTTTTCGTTCACATCACCGAGGTCCAAAAGGCCAACCTTCCGACTCTCAACGAGGGCGAAGTGATCGAATTCGATATGGCCATGGGTAAGAATGGTCGCGAATCCGCTTCAAATTTGCGCAAGTCTGCCGCCTAAGGGCCTCACGTGCGATCAGAAAACGCCGCGGAGGGCTTCCCTTCGCGGCGTTTTTTATGCACGATGGCGACCATGTACAAAAACGCTCTCCTCCGTCTTCCGCCCGCTTGTTGGCTTTTTGGCGCTTTCCTCCTCGCCTTGGCCGTTCGGCTCCTTTTCGTTTCTCAATGGCAAGCGACGCCCTATGGTTCGTGGCCTCTTTTGGATGCCGCGGCCTATAACGACTGGGCCAAGCTTATTGCTCAAGGCGAATGGGGCCGCCCGCGCGCGTTTTATCAATCGCCGCTTTATCCCTATCTTTTGGGGTTTGTTTATTTCTTTCTTGGCCCACAAACACTTTGGGCTGGTTGGCTTGGCGCGCTCTTGGATGCCGGAACTGTCGCGCTTTTAAGCGCCTTTAGCCTCAAGCACTTTGGACGACGCGCGGCTTTGGCGACCGCTTTGCTTGCGACCTTTTTCCGTCCCATGATTTTCTATAGCGCGCCGGTGATGAAGGAGCCTTTGGCCCTTTTTCTTATCGCGCTTTTGCTGCCCTTTGCTTGGCAAGCTGTGAACGACAATAAGCGCAAAGCCTACGCACTTTGCGGGCTCATTATCGGGCTTGGCGCATTGGCGCGCGGCAACGAACTGCTTTTCGCGCCTGCGCTCATCCTCTTCGCGCTGCTCAAGCACCGCCGCGCCGCTGTTAAAAATTCGTTGACGCTTGCGATAGCAACAATGCTCGCGCTCGCGCCCGCGACCTTGCACAATTGGCTGGCCAACGACGATTTCGTTTTGATGAACTATGCCGATGGCTTCAACCTTTATATCGGCCATTCGCCCATCGCCAACGGCACAAACGCCTATCCGCCCGAAGTTTCAACCGACCCGGTGCAGGAAGAATTCAACGTCAGCTATCTTGCAAGCCAAGCGCTGGGCCATGAGGCCAAGCCATCGGAAGTTTCGCACTATTGGCGCAGCCGCGCGCTTGACGAGATTGCCGCTAATCCCGGGCGCGAGTTCTTTCTTCTGCTGAACAAGATCATTGCCTTCTGGAACGGTGAAGATACGTTTGATAATTACGATCCGCCATTTATCGCCGCGAATTTTGGCACGGTTGTTTCAGGACCGCTTGTCAGCTTTTGGATGCTGAGCACGCTGGCAGGCTTTGCGCTATTTCCCTTGGTGCGCAGGAAAAACGGCGCGGCGCTTTTGCTCGCCTTTATGGGGTGCATTTATTTCGCCTCGGTCATGCCGTTTTACGTTACCGACCGCTATCGCCTGCCTATCGTGATTTTCCTCCTGCCGCTAGCGGGCGCAGCCCTTCCCGCTGCCGCGCAGCTTTGGCGTGAAAAGGATAAAAAGGGTTGGGTTCTCAGCCTTGCCTGCGCTCTTTTCTTTGCCGCCTTGGGCCTTATGCCCAATCCGACAAAAACAGATTTAACGGCTTATGATTGGGGCACGCTCACGACGGTTTACGCCAATCTTGAGCAAAACGAGCAAGCGCTCGACGCGCTTGAAAAAGGCATTGCCGTCGATCCCGCCCGCGTCGGCCCGCAGGCCTTTATTCAAGCCGCCAGCGCCGCAAGAAAAATCGGCCTTCCTGAACGCAGCGAAAAACTTTTGGACGACGCGCTCGCCGTTTATCCCAATGATGGAATCGTGCATTACAATGTGGGCCGCCAGCTTGCCACCGAAGGCAAACTGCCTGAAGCGCTCAAATCTTTCGAACGCGCTATCGAACTGAATCCAAGCTATGTGCTGAACTATTACGCGCTCGCGCTTATCAACGACCGGCTTGGCGCTTACGACAAAGCCTCAGCCTTTGCCGCGCAAGGCCTTGCCATCGATCCGAACAACAAATACCTGTGGGACTTCGTCGCTCACCGCCAAGGCGTGCAGAAATAGCCAAGTAAATCCAAAATAATTACGCTATTTTATAAATTAACCATGATATATTCATAAAATATCAGTCATATCGGGATATTCCATGTCAAAGTTAAGCTATGTATTGAGAATATTTATATAAATTGAGGGCTCATTGAAATGAACGATGAACAAGCCTATAATCTTCCTCATATACTAAGTGGGGAACTTCCGATGTCTGAATCAAATCAAAATGCTTGGGAGAAAGCAGCGGCACTTTGTGCACGTGGGTTTAGGTTTGTCCTCGAATATCCTCAAAAGAAGGCCAATGAAAAAAAAGCTATCGATGAACAAATTCTGAGCCTCTTACCAGAAGGAATACCTCCAAGCATTTTATCTGCCTCTGATATGCGTGATTTAAGACAAGATTATAAAACAATAAAAAAAGAAACAGAAAAAGAGCGTCAAGAACGAGAGCGGGAGCTTGCCCGCAAAACGGTACTTGATGCCATCTCTTTTGCGAAAAAGCAAAAAGCTGAGCGAATGGAAAAAGGCGCTAGAATCGAACGCAGCGGCATAAAAACAAAAGCGGATGCCTGTTCTTTATAAAGTTATATTTTTTCTTTTCAGATTTTAGTTTTTTATAAAAGTTATAAAAATACTATGGTTCTATTATATTGGAGCCCGAGCGATAATGCGAATTTCAAAAAAACTTCAAAAGAAAATTGATCGAGCTTTTGATCCAAGAGACAGCTCTTTCTGCGAGGAAGAGCTTGCGTATGCAAAGAAACTTCTTACTAAACAGTTTTTAGAAGATAAAAACATTTCCGCCAAAGATGTTTTACTTCTTTTAAAGAATAAGATAGCATTAAAGAAATATGTCCAAAACATATCTTCAGGGCGTCATGCCATAGATTCAGAGACGAGAATCCGGTTTAACAAAAAACTGGAAGAACCCGTCCACAAAAAAGCGTACGCAAACCTTCAACGGATAAGAAAACTTCTTGCTCAGAATGGGCGTGATATTTCCATAGAAGAACTAAAAGAAGAAATGAAGACGGGCTCTTCATTCATAACATTTCTGGCCCTAGATAAAGCGTCACAGAAAGCTTTGGGGTCTCGAGCTCTCAAGCAAAACATCCAGATTATTCTGGCTCTAGCGACAGGCATAGCTAGTACGGTCCTCTTAGAATCTTTCCATAAGACACAACAACCTACGCCTACAGAATCAAATTCCACACTCCCTTCATATGAAATCAGGCAGAAGGTCGAAAGAAATCAAACAAAAATAGATTCAACGGATCCACGTATTCTAGATTTCTTCAAAGAGAATAAGATATATCTCGTGCAAAGAAAAGCTGGCCTTATCGTTCTTCTTCCTATTGAGGATGACGTTTTTTCGATTCAAAAATTACCCCCTGATGAAATTAAAAATCAACAGGTGAGAAAAAACTCAGACGAAGAGACATCTCGAACCTCTCGTCCAGCATTAAAGGTTTCCCATCACATCCGCATCAAATCGGCGCCCTCTTTCCGATAAGAATGACAAGCATCAGGGGCCCTGCGCGTTTTGCTCAGGACAGAGCTGTTTGCGGAATGGTGATAAACGTCAAAACGGCAACAAAGTGGAGGCAGGCCGCCGTTAGAACGCAGCCATGCCAAACCGCATCGGTCCAACGATTGGCGTCAAACGCAAAGATAACGGCGCCGATTGTATAAACGATCCCGCCGCCCGCAAGAAAAGCGAACGGCAAAAAGGCGACATGCAGGACGTCGCCGCGCATGGACGTCACGACCAACCACCCCAGCGCCAAATAGAGGCCGACGAAGAAACGGTCGTAGCCCTGTCGCAAAAGAAGCCTGAGCGCAATGCCAAGGCTTGCCAGTCCCCAAACCAAGTAAAGAAAATGAAAGCCGAGAGACGGATTGATGTCCGTATCGGCAAAGGGCGTATAGGTTCCCGCGATCAAAAGGAAAATAGCCGCATGATCGAAATGCCGTAACAACCAGCGCAACGAAGCGGTTTCATACCGTGTGTAGGCATAGGAACAGGCCGCGCAGGCAAGCAACGAAGCGCCATAGATAAGTCCGGCAATGCGACCCGGAAGATTGGGTTGTAAAAGAGCCAGACAGATAAACGTCGTAAAGGCGGCACCGCTGAAGGTCAGCATCGCCGTTAGTATGGCTCGATTCACAGTTCGAGAAAGGCCAATGGGACGCGCACCTGACATGCAGGAACTATACGCCCTGTTTCCCTCAAATGACAACACAACCTGTGCCCTTAACGTTTATTCCTCATCAGCGTGGAATTTTAGAGCAAGCGGGCCATAAATAAATTTCGTCATCGTAGCAATAGAATCAATCTCGACGCGCGTTCCTTGAATGCGCAGCCCCGTCTTTTGTCGCAGGACATTGAGCGCGCGCGAGAAAGTCGCACCCTTCATGCCAAGCGTATCCGCGATCAACGTCTTGTCATAGGGTAAGTGGAAGATAACGCCTTCCGTCTTATCCGCTGGGCACAAATTGAGCAAAAAACAACCTATGCGCTGTGGCGCGCTTTGCATAGCGTTCAAAGCAATCGCATGATAATGCCGCCGATGATGCTGAAACAGGAAGGAGATCATACCAAGAGCCAAGCTCGGTCTTTGGCCTATTTCATCCTTCAGAACTTTGCATGGCAAGCTGAGAAGCTGAACATCCTCCACGACCTGAGCGCTGCTGGTATAAAGGCCGCTTTCAAAAACAGCGCCCTCGCCAACCATATGCCCCTTTGTCAGCATATCGACGATGACTTCATCACCCTCTGGCAGCGTATGGAATAATTTGATCCAACCGCTGTGAATGACATAAAAGAGATTGGCGGGCTCATCTTCGATATAAAGAACCTTGCCTTTTTTATAGGTGCGTCTTTGCGCCACGGATACGAAACACGCAATTTCTTCGGCAGACAGATTGGCAAAGAGCGGTACACCCCGAAGATCTTCAAGGAAGTCCCCCTGCGGCTCAGCACACAATTCATTCTCAGTCTTTTCAAGGGAAGAAGCCATTGAGCAAGCATATACCTCTCTTGCGGCGAAGTCTCGCGTGAAGCCGAAAATGCAGCAACCTTTTGATATATGTCAAAAGGTCAGTTCTTTTGCAGCGTATACCTAACTGACGGATAAGAGATTTTTGATGAGCAAATAATCAGAAGGATGGCTTATGAAAATAAACATCAAGCCATCCTATATAAACGGCACCTTAGCGTGGCTCTTTTCACGCACAGCCTCTCTCCATTGCTGCGACGTTTTCTCCCCAGAAGAAGAACGTGAACGATCCAGCCTTATCGCGCGGCAACTTGTGGCGCAGGGACGCTTTGTTTGCTTAAGCACTTTCCCGCCAGTTCTTTATTTACACGCTGCCGCCAACCAATAAGAAAAATTCAGAAGTCGCAAGACACCCCTCAACCCTCAGGAAAAGGAGATCTCTATGGATCAAGGTCCTACACAAGACAAGTTTGAACAGTTGAAAAGTAAGCTTAAGGAAACCTGGAGCCGTTTAAGCAATGACGATATTGCTTTGGCTAATGGCAAGAAAGATCAGTTTTTTGCAAAGCTCAAGGAAGTCTATGGCCTCAGCTTAGAAGACGCTCAAAAGCGTTTTGACGAACTAGAGAAGGCCTGTGGCTGCATGCCAGAAAAAGCCGTCTAATATAGCGTAAAGAAACGCCGTCTTTTCTCTAGGCGGCGTTTTTTTTATCGTAAAGGTCCTTGTTTTTTGACAAAAGTCAAAAAAGAAAAGTTCGGCAAGCTTATTTTGGTCGAACGAAAATGATCCCCTCAAATCAAAAAAAGGAGGACAATCCTATGGATAAGACGACAATCTATCAGCTCCCCAACCTTGATAAGCACCCTTGCTTTACGCCCTTATGCGGCGCTGTTCCCTACCGCGAGGGCAACTTGCGCGGCGTATCTCTGGACGACGGTGACCTGATGAATACGGAACGGCTCCTCGGCATGAAGCGCGCTGTTTCAGAAGCGCTTGAAGAAGCTTTCGGTAAAACGTCCATAGAAGAACAAATGGATGAAGATCGTCGTGCCTATGAAATCAAACCCATTTATTGACCTGTTCTTTTCTAAGACAAAGTGAACGCTCCCCAACGGCAGGCGCCTGCCGCAGGGAATAAAAGCTTCTCCACAAATCAAACAGATTTCCTTCCCAAGCGCGTCTCTCGAACGCGTAAACGCCAAAGGGAACCCCTTTCGACGTAAGGAACGCTTGTTCGAGCGTCTCTTCACGGCGAAACAACCGAAGTCAATACAACAGAAAGAAAAAAGCAATGACAACGCCCAACACAACCACAAATCCCGAACATCCCATTAAAGCGGCGGAAGGCTGCGATCATGCGACCAAGGAACACGGCGATGCCGCCAGCAAGAACAGCGCCGCCTGTGATAACAAGAAAGACGGCGAACACGGCAAGGAAACGCACGACCACGGCAAGCACGCCGCTGTCTAAGCTTTAATTGCAAAAGAAAAGCCCCAAAGAGATTTCTCTTTGGGGCTTTTTTTGAAAGAAGACGCTTACCACGCCTCACGCGGCGGCGGTGCGGCCTGATAGACCACCGTCGGCGGTGGCGCTGTTTGATAGACAACCGTCGGAGGCGGCGCAGGTTGCGTCACGATAACCGTGGTTGCCGGTGCATAGACAACAGGGCGCGGCGTTTCGTTCCCCTTGGCAGACATACATTGCAGATACGCATCGTTGTATTGCTGTTGAATGGTTTTCTGCTCGTGGCCTGACGTGCTCGCCCCAACGGCCGTGCCCGCGACAGCACCCGCCGCAGCGCCAATCGCTGCGCCATGGCCACCGCCCACAGCAGCACCAAGACCAGCGCCAAGCGCCGTCCCAGCGATGCCTTCAATAAGGCCGGTGGTATTGGCGTGCTCAGCCTGACCTTGAACTTGGTCGTTGGCATATTGCTTACAGCTGGCCTGCTCCATCTGAAATTGTTCAAAAGGCTTACCCTGCGGCGGCATTGCGCGGACAGTTGGCCCCATCGGCGTGCTGGCGCAACCAGCTAATATCATCGCGGTTGTGGCAAGAGCCATTGATTTGAGATATTTCATAGAAACGGTCCTTTGAAGTGAGGAGGAATCTGACGGCGTTCACCTTAGCACAATTCTGGTCTCAAAACCGAGCCAAAATAAGGCAAGCAAACCGAACCGCTTAGGGCCAGAGGATTGAGCCAGGATGACAGGGCCCACAACGGCGCAAGTTTTTACTCATAGCTTTGCCTTCTTAAAATCTTGTCATTTCCACGCCACCTGCGTGGAGCGTCAGCGGAAATCCAGGACCGTTAGAATGAGCGCTGATTCTTGGGACTCTAGATGCCCGCCTTCCCCCTACGCCCCCTAAGGGGGCTTCGGCGCGACAGGTCGCGGGCATGACGGAAGGTATTATGGCGCTGCCGTTCGCAGCAGACACCCCGCGCCGCGCATCCAGCCGAAGCGGCGCCAAACAAAAACATTCAATTCCTGTCGCTGAAAAACTGAACCATCCTTTTAGAAAAGATGGTGGATGCGACAGGGCCCGCGCGCGCATAGCGAAGCGTGGGCGCGCCAAACAAAAGCCTTCAATTCATGTCGCTTGGAAGAAAACCACCGCCCTTTGGGTCGGTGGTGGGTGCGACAGGGCCCGCGCGCACATAGCGAAGCGTGGGCGCGCCAAACAAAAACATTCAATTCATGTCGCTTGGAAGAAAACCACCGCCCTTTGGGTCGGTGGTGGGTGCGACAGGGCCCGCGCGCACATAGCGAAGCGTGGGCGCGCCAAACAAAAACATTCAATTCATGTCGCTTGGAAGAAAACCACCGCCCTTTGGGTCGGTGGTGGGTGCGACAGGGCCCGCGCGCACATAGCGAAGCGTGGGCGCGCCAAACAAAAACATTCAATTCATGTCGCTTGGAAGAAAACCACCGCCCTTTGGGTCGGTGGTGGGTGCGACAGGGCCCGCGCGCACATAGCGAAGCGTGGGCGCGCAAAACAAAAGCCTTCAATTCATGTCGCTTGGAAGAAAACCACCGCCCTTTGGGTCGGTGGTGGGTGCGACAGGGCCCGCGCGCACATAGCGAAGCGTGGGCGCGCCAAACAAAAACATTCAATTCATG